>Ga0111539_10000274_pt1 | contig 61652 bp, 63 predicted proteins | sample RhiMethybrSRZTD1_FD_79667 | JGI IMG/M metagenome (GOLD analysis project Ga0111539, IMG submission 79667) | Populus rhizosphere microbial communities from Tennessee, USA - Rhizosphere MetaG P. TD hybrid SRZTD1 (version 2) (version 2) | ecosystem: Host-associated > Plants > Roots > Rhizosphere >...
AGGTCCACACGGAGCGAGAACACGCCGATCCGGTGGCGTGAGCCGGCGGTATTGTAACCGTAACCTAGGCGGGACGGTTCAAGGATTTGTGGTACCGGGGAGCAGCAGCGCCACGCGCTCGCCGTCGCGGCGCACCACCATCGGCAACGACCGCTCGGGGGTCCAACCGAGCAGGGCGCTCCGGAGGGCCTCGTAGGTGAGGATCACCTTGCCGTCCACCTCGAGCAGCACGTCCCCCACCCGCATGCCCGCGCCCGCGGCGCGGCTCCCGGGGAGGACACCGGTGACCGTGGGCAAGGTCGGCGGGCGGGCGCCGCCGAGCTCGGGCTGGCCCTCGGGCTCACGGACGAAGAATCCGAGATCGCCCGCGATGCGATCGGCGGCGACCGCATCCGGCATGGCAGCGAGGCGCACGCGCACCTGCCGCCGGCCCTCGTCACGGCGGAGCACGGTGAGCGGCACCGTCTCGCCCACCGCCGAGCCGCCGATCAAGCGCACGAGCGCGCGGGTGTCCACCACCGGCCGGTCGCGGAAGGCCACCACCAGATCGCCGGCACGGAGTCCGGAGCGCTCCGCGGGCGTCTCCTTCAGCACCTCCACGATCATGGCGCCGAAGCCTTCGCGGATGCCGTGCCGGGTCGAGATCTCGTCCATCTCCTGCTCCGAAAGATCGCGGATGCGGACCCCGAGCCAGCCCGACCGCTCCGCCGCGCCGCCCGGGAGGGCACCGACGATCAGCGCCAGGACGAGCGCCACGAGGACGAGCCCCCGTGTGGACGCGGCGTGACGGTCAGCCATCCTTGAGCTGCTTGAGGAGCGCGGACAGCTCGGCGAGGAGCCGGCGCAGCCGATGCTCCACGTCCGCCTCCTCGAGAAGCGCCTGCCGGGCGTCCGGGGCGGGAACGAGCGCGGACGCGATCTGATCGCACAGCACGCCGGGCGCCGCGTCCTCGGCGAGAGCGGCCTCCATCTCCGGCGTCGAGCGCTTGACGGCGTGGAGGATGTGGCGGCCGGTCTTCCGCACCAGCTCGACCATGGGCGGCACCGACTCGCGGTCCGCCCCCACCTCGGGCATCTCCTCCGCCTCGACGAGACGGTAGAGCGTATCGGTCGGGAGCTCGCGCGCGATCCGTACGCGGCCCTCGCCGCGAAGAATCATGTTGAAGCGTCCCGAGGCGAGCCGCTCGCACTGCACGATGCGGCCCACCCCCGCCACCTCGTGGACGGGCGGGCGCCCGTGGTAGTCGGGCTCGTAGCCCGGCTTGAGCCCGACGATGGCGAGTCGGCGGTCCCGCGCCAGGCAATCGGCGGTCATCGCGCGATAGCGCGGCTCGAAGATGTGCAGCGGTAGGAGGGTGTGCGGAAACAGGACGAGGTCGGGGAGCGGGAAGATCGGCAGGTGTTGCCGGGAGGTCACGACCCTACGTCAGCCGAGACGGGGCAGCTCGAGCCCCGCCAGCGCCTCGACGCGGGCGGTGACGGCGGCCGCGATCGTGCGGAACGCCTCGGCTTGCGCGGATTTCGGCTGGCCCACCACGACCGGTACTCCGGTGTCTCCGCCGCGCCGCGTCTCCATCTCCAGCGGGATCTGGCCGAGCAGGGGCACGCCGAACTCGTCCGCGATCTTCGCCCCGCCCCCCTCGCCGAAGATGGGGTAGCGCGTGCCGGTGTCGGGCGCCACGAAGTAGCTCATGTTCTCCACGATGCCGAGGATCGGCACGTTCAGCTTCCGGAACATCGCGAGCCCCTTGCGCACGTCGAGCAGGGCCACGTCCTGCGGCGTCGTGACCATGACCACGCCCCCGAGCGGAATCACCTGGGAGAGCGAGATCTGCGCGTCGCCCGTCCCCGGCGGCATGTCGAACACGAGGTAGTCGAGCGGGCCCCAGGCGACGTCACGGAGGAACTGCTGGACCGCGGAGTGGATCATCGGCCCACGCCACATGAGCGCCTCCCGCTCGTCCACGAGGAGACCGATGGACATGATCTTCACGCCGTGCGCCTCCACCGGGATGATCTTGTTGTCGAACATGCCTGGCCTTCCGCGCGTCCCCATCATGAGCGGCACATCGGGGCCGTACACGTCGACATCGACCAGCCCGGCCACGGCGCCGCTCTGGCGCAGCGCGAGGGCCAGGTTCACCGCTACCGTCGACTTCCCCACCCCGCCCTTCCCGGAGGACACCGCGATCGTGTGCTTGACCTCGGGTATGAACTCGGGGGAGCGCTGGGGTGCGGACGGCGCCCCGTGGGTGTGGCCATGCCCGTGGGCGGGGGGCGCCGGGGCATTGGCGGTGCCCATCTTCACGCTGACCTTGCCCGCGCCCGGGAGCGCGCTCACCGCGCGCGTGGCCCCGCTGTGCAGGGCGACCTTGCTCTGGGGGGACTGGCCGACGAATGCCAGGGTGAAGGTGACTTCCCCGGGACCGATGTGAAGGTCCTGGACGAGGCCGAGAGCCACCACATCCTTACCCCCGTCGGGATCCTTCACCCCGCGGAGGGCCTCGAGGACGGCAGCCTCCGTGACCGGCGGGCTTGCTTGCGCGCTCATCGTTTCACCATGCCTGGCTCATCATAGGGGCGAAGGTCGGGGACCGTCAAGGAGACGGCCGGCGCGAGTGTCGTCCAAGCCCTTGCACAAGTTGAAAAAAATGCCGGGACCTGCTAGAAAAGCATCGTGCTGGGCGCTGACGATTTCCGGCGTGTGCTGGGTCACTTCGCGAGCGGAGTGACCATCGTGACGACCCGCGATACCGCAGGCCGTCCGGCGGGGCTCACGGCCAGCGCCTTCACCTCCGTTTCCCTCAACCCACCCCTGGTGCTCGTCTGCGTGGCGCACAACGCCCAGAGCTACGAGACCCTTCGCGGCGCCGATCGGTTCGCCATCAACATTCTCGAGGTGGGGCAGGAAGCGCTGTCCAACCGGTTCGCGACGAAGTCGTCCACCGCCGCCGAAAAGTTCGTGGGTGTCGCGCACAAGGAGGGAGCGCTCGGGCTCCCCCTCCTCACCGACGCCCTCGCCCACCTCGAATGCTCCACCGCCCACGCGTATCCGGGCGGCGATCACACCATCTTCGTCGGCCAGGTGGAAGCCGCGTCATCCCGCGATGGTGAGGGGCCCGAGCCGCTCCTCTACTATCGCGGACGCTACAGTCGCTTGCAGACGCCAGGAGGATCGCGCTGATGTCGATTCCGCTCTCCCGTCCCCCCATCGACGACGAGATCAAGGGGGCCGTGCTGAAGGCGATCGATTCCCGCCAGTACATCCTGGGTCCCGAATGCCGCGCGTTCGAGGACGAGTTCGCGGCGTACAACGGCGCCAAGCACGCCATCCTGACCTCGAGCGCGACGGCGGCGATCTGGATGCTGGTGAAGGCGTTCGGGGCAGGAGCGGGCGACGAGGTGCTCGTGCCCGCGCACACGGCGTTTCCCACCGTCGAGGCGATCTGCTTCGCCGGCGCCACGCCGGTCTTCGTCGACGTCGACGACAGCTACACCGTGGACGTTCGGGACGCCGCCGCCAGGGTCACGCCGCGCACGGTGGGCTTCGTGCCCGTGCACCTCTACGGGCAAGCCGCGGATCTCCCCGGCATCCAGGCGCTGTGCGAGACGCACGGGCTCTGGCTGCTCGAAGATTGCGCGCAGGCTCACGGCGCCGAGTGGCAGGACAAGAAGGTCGGCGGCTTCGGCCGCGCGGGCGCCTTTTCCTTCTATCCGTCGAAGAATCTCAACGTGATGGGCGACGGCGGCGTGGTCGTGACCAATGACGACGCCGTGGCGGTTCGGTGCCGCCGGATCCGCGACCACGGCCGGCTCAACAAGGACGTGCATGCCGAGGTTGGCTTCAATCTTCGCTTCAATGACATCCAGGCCGCGGTGGGCCGCGTGCTCCTGCGCCGCCTGGATGCCATGAACGACCACCGCCGGCGCCTCGCCGCGCGCTACGCGGCCGGCCTCGACGGTGTGGATCTCCGTCTCCCCACCGAGCGGCCGGGCGGCCGGCACGTGTACCACCTCTACGTCGTGCGCACCGCGCGCCGCGACGAGCTCGCGAAGTTCCTCAAGGAGCGGGGCATCGCCACCGGCGTCCACTACCCCGTGGCGTGCCACCGCCAGCCCGCGGTCGCGCACCTCGCCGCGCCCGATCTTCCCGTCACGGACCGCATCGTCGGGCAGATCCTCTCGCTCCCGATCTCGGCGGGCCACACCGAGGACGAGGCGGACGAGGTCGTGGCGGCCGTCCGCGAGTTCTTCCGAGGGTAGGGCCACGTCGCTCCGGGTGCTCCAGCTCTACCCCAAGCCGGATTACTTCACCGGAGCGGCCGTGCAGCTGCGCGAGCTGGCGTGGGGGCTTCACGCGCGCGGCCATCACGTGGTGGTGGTCACGCGTCCCAGCGACATCTGGACGGCGAAGTGCGGCGCCGCGGGAATTCCCCACGCCGCCCTGTCCATGCGGCACGCCCTCGATCTGCGGGGCGTCCTCGGCCTGGCCCAGCTCCTCCGCGAGCACCGCATCCAGCTCGTCCACTGCCACAAGGGCAAGGCGCGCACGCTGGCCCTCCTCGCCGGTCTCGTCACGCGCATCCCCGTCCTGATCCTGAACCGCGGCGTGAGCTTTCCCCTCGACCGCTGGAATCGGCTCGGCTACACGACCCCACGCGTCACCGCGGTGGTGGCGGTGTGCGAGTCGATCAAGCGGCGGCTGGTGGCGACGGGCGTCCCCGCGGACAAGATCGAGGTGATCTACTCCGGCACCGACCTCGCGCGCTTCCATCCCGGCGTGGACGGCACCCGCGTGCGGCGGGAGCTCGCCCTCACCGCCGGCGAGGTCCTCGTCACCCAGATCGGCATTCGCTCGTGGCGTGGGAACGACGACGTGCTCGACGCCATGGTGCGCGTGCACCGCGACGCGCCGCACGCGCGGCTGCTCTTCGTGGGCGCGCCCCCCGCCCGCATCGTGAGCCTGGGCGACAAGGCGCGGGCGCGGGGTCTCGGCGGGGTCGTCACCGTGCTTGGTCACCGCGAGGACGTGCCGGAGATCCTCGCCGCCAGCGATCTCGTGGTGGACGCCTCCTACGCGGGGCTCGGGCTCACCGGCTCGATCCGGGAAGCGCTCGCGGTGGAGACGCCGGTGGTGGCCACCGACCTCGAGGGCATGCCCGAGCTGATTGCCGACGGCGAGACGGGACTCCTGGTCCCGCCGCGGAACCCCGAGGCGCTCGGCCAGGCCATTCTCCGGATGCTGGAAAACCCGGCACGGGCCAAGGCCATGGCGCGGGCCGGGCGCAAGCGCGTGGAGGCCCAGCTCTCGCTCACCGTCAAGCTCGACCGCACCGAGGCGCTCTACGCGCGTCTGGTGGCGCAGGTCGAAGGCGACACGCCGTGACCGGGCACGTGCGCCTGCTGCGCCGCCTGCTGCCGTACCTTCGCCAGCACTGGCGCACTCTCGCGGTGGGCACCGCTCTCGCGCTGCTGGTGTCGGCGGCGGAGGGCATGATCGCCTGGCTGGTGAAGCCCGCCATGGACGGGATCTTCGGCCGGCGCGATCTCCTCATGCTGAAGCTCATCCCCCTCGCCCTCCTCGGCGTCTACCTCGTCAAGGGGGCCGCGCGTTTCGGTCAGTCCTACCTGATGGCCTCGGTGGGCGAGCGAGTGATCGCGCGTATCCGCCGCGAGGTCTACGCGCATATCCAGGGCATGCCGTTGGCGTTCTTCACCTCCCTGCACTCCGCCGAGCTGATGGCCCGCGTCATCACCGACGTCAACCGGCTCGCCCGCCTGTCCTCCACCGTGCTCGTGATGGCGGTTCGTCAGCTCGGCACCATCGTCGCCCTCCTCGTTGTCATGTTCGCGCGGGAGTGGGTGCTCGCCCTCATCGCGGTGGCGGTGTTCCCCGCGGTGGCGGTGACGGTTCGAGCCCTCGGCCGCAAGCTCTACAAGATCAACAAGCGCTCCCAGGAGAAGGTGGCCGAGCTCAACGTGGTGCTCCAGGAGTCCTTCACTGGCACCAAGATCGTGAAGGCCTTCGGCCGCGAGCGCCTCGAGCAGCAGCGGTTCGACGGCGTCAACGACCAGCTCCTCCGCCTCACGCTCAAGGACCACCGCACCGACCAGCTCGCCGAGCCCCTCATGGAGGTGCTGGGGGCGCTCGGCATCATGGGCGCGCTCTGGTACGGCGGCTACCGGGTCTTCGCGGGGGCCATCACGCCCGGCGAGTTCTTCTCCTTCACCACCGCGGTGTTCCTGCTCTACGGGCCGGTGCGCCAACTCTCGCGCATGGCCAACACCGTCCAGCAGTCCATGGGGTCCGTCGAGCGCGTGTTCGAGATCCTCGATACCGAGCCCGCCATCGCCGACGCGCCGGGCGCGCGCGTGGTCGACGGCTTCCACGACGCCATCGCGCTCGACGGAGTGAGCTTCCGTTACCACGGCGTGGAGTCCGACACGCTATCCGACATCTCGCTGCGCGTGCGCAAGGGCGAGGTCGTGGCCTTCGTGGGCATGTCGGGCGCGGGCAAGACCACCCTGCTGGATCTCCTGCCCCGCTTCCACGACGCCGCCCGGGGTCGGGTGACGGTGGACGGCCACGACGTCCGTGAGATCACGGTGAGCTCTCTGCGGGGCCTGATGGGCATCGTGACCCAGGAGACCTTCCTCTTCCACGACTCGCTCGCCTACAACATCGGCTACGGCAAGCCCGACGCCACCCGCGAGGAGATCGAGCGCGCGGCGCGCCTCGCCCAGGCTCACGACTTCATCGCCGCGCTTCCGGCGGGCTACGCCACCCGCGTGGGAGAGCGTGGCGTCAAGCTCTCCGGTGGGCAGCGCCAGCGCATCGCCATCGCCCGCGCTTTCCTCAAGGACCCGCCGATCCTCCTCCTCGACGAGGCGACCTCGGACCTCGATGCCGAGAGCGAGTTCCTGGTCCAGCAGGCCCTGTCGGAGCTGACCAAGGGTCGCACGGTGCTCGTCATCGCGCATCGCCTTGCTACCGTCCGCAACGCGGATCGCGTGGTGGTCGTGCACGAGGGACGCATCGCCGAGATGGGGCGCCACGAGGAGCTCATGGCGCGAGAGGACGGGATCTACCGCCGACTGGCGGCCCTGCAGATGCTCGACGCCGCGCCCTCGCGATAGCCGTTAGGCCCGAGCGGGGGAACTCGGACCGGACGGCCTCGGAGGGCGCGCGGCATCGCGCCGCCGGCGCTACGGCCGATGGGAGATGGAGCCCTCCCGCTCGAAGGGGCTCTTGGCGCGCTGCGAGGGGGTCCGGAACTTCTGCGCCACCTCGTTCACGAGCTGGAGCATCTCGTTCATGAACTTGTTGAGGGCGTCGGCCACGTCCTCGCGCTCGTTGCGATACTGCTCGCTCTCGCCGCGGAGGCCGGCGACTTCCTGCCGCAGCCGCTCGAACTCCTTCTCGCTCGACTCCAGCGACGCGCGGAGACGCTCATTCTCCTCGACCAGGGCGGGGATGAGCCCCACCAGGTACTGGCCGTCCTCGATCCACTTCTGTACCTTGCCCCGCGTCTCCGTCCACGCGACCCCTTCCATGTTCGCCATCGCTCACGTCTCCTTGCGGTTGAGCTACGTTCCCTGCACTCGAGCTGGGCGAATCAGGCGTTCGCCACCGCCTTGACCTGCTTCACATCGGTGACGCCGGCGAGGGCCTTGCTGATGCCGTCCTGGAGCAGGGTGGTCATTCCCCCCTCCCTCGCGACGGTGAGGACCTCGGCGGCACGCGCCCGCGTCTGGACGAGACGCTTGATCTCGGCCGAGGTCACGAGCAGCTCGTGGATGGCTGCCCGGCCCTTGTAGCCGGTCTGGACGCACTTGTCGCAGCCGCGGCCCCGGTAGAGCGTGAAGTTCCCGTCGTGGTTGATGCCGAGGGCCTCCCACTCCTTCCGTCCATAGGCCTGGACGACTTCCTCGAACTGCTCGGGCGTCGGCTGATAGGGCTCCTTGCACCCGTCGCAGATGCGCTTGACCAGCCGCTGAGCGAGGATGCCGAGCATGGCGTCGGAGAAGTTGAACGGGTCGCAGCCCATGTCCACGAGGCGCACCACCGTCTCGGGCGCGCTGTTCGTGTGGAGCGTGCTCAGCACGAGGTGGCCGGTCAGCGAGGCCTCGATGCCCACCGAGGCCGTCTCCTCGTCGCGCATCTCGCCGACCATGATCACGTCGGGGTCGGCGCGGAGGAAGGCGCGCATGGCCGCAGCGAAGTTGAACCCGATCTTGGGGTTCACCTGAACCTGACGCAGGCCGTACTGCGTGATCTCGACGGGGTCCTCGGCGGTCCAGATCTTCCGGTCCGGCTTGTTGATGAAGCCGAGCACGGAGTGGAGCGTGGTCGTCTTGCCGGAGCCGGTCGGACCCACGCACAGGATGAGCCCGTAGGGGCGCTGCGAGATCCGCTTCATCTCGCCCAGGTTCCGCTCGTTCATCCCCAACTTGTCGATCGGGATTGGCTCGTTGGAGGCGAGGATACGCATCACCACGTCCTCGTCCCCCAGCGCGGTGGGGATGGTCGCCACGCGAAGCTCGATCTCCCGCTCGGTGAGGGCGATCTTGATCTTCCCGTCCTGGGGCTTCCGCCGCTCCGCGATGTCCAGCCGCGACATGATCTTGATCCGCGCGACGAGGGGTCGGCGGAACGCGCCGGGTAGCTTCATGTATTCCTGGCAGCTGCCGTCGATGCGGAACCGGATGATGGTGTCCTTCTGCGGTCCGTACGGCTCCACGTGGATGTCGGAGGCGCGGGCCTGGTACGCGGCGAGGATGACCTGACTGGACAGCCGGACGATCGCGCTGTCGTTCTCGTCGACCTCGGCGACGTCGTGGTCGGCCGTGCTCGAGCCGTCGTCCTCCGCCTTGAGCGTCCCGATGATGTCCTGGATGGACTCGGCGGTGGCGCCTGGACTCCGAGGGGCCTGCTCGCCGCTCGCGATCGCGATGAAGCGGAGGATGTCGCTGCGGAAGCCGACGGCGAGCTTGACCTTCTGGTTCTTGAGCGCCCGTTCGATGCTGTCGACTTTCGCGAGATCGTGCGGGTCGTCGACCAGCACCACCACCGCGCCGCCCTCCCGCTTGAGGGGGACCCAGTAGTTCTTCTTGAGGTACTCGACCTTGATCTCGCGCACGAGGTCAGGAGGCACGACGAGGCGGTCGTCGAACTCGATGAATGGCACCCGGTAGAACACCGAGGAGGACTGACCGATCTGCGCCTTGCTGATGTTGTACTGCTGCATCAGGATCAGGTCGACGTGAGTCGCGGCGCGCTTGGCCTCGGCGATGGCGGCGTCGAGATCCTGCTGGCTGATCACCTGCTGCTCGACGAGGTACTCGAACTTCGACACGTAGCGCTTGGGCGGATGGTCGGTGGCCCGGCGTCGCGGGGCATTCTCGAACGTCTTGGCGAGCCGGGCGATGGTGTCCTGGAGGCTGTCGAGAGTGATCCGCTCCGGCGCCGCGACGGCGGGCTCTTGTTCCCGCGCGACATCGGGGATCTGCTCTGTGCTCACCGGACCCGCCTTTTCTCCAGGGGATTTACCACGACGCCACGAGGGAGGTAGCAAGGCGTGTACCATGCCGCGCAGTCTCTGCGAGGTCCGTCAACTGGCCGGAAATACGACGGATCGCTCGGGCAGCGAGACCTCATTTCGGTCCGACCTACACGAATTGTAGCGACGAGTTTTGTGGCAGGTTGACACTTTTCGGGGACACTGTCACTCGCGGGCGGACGGAAGCCCGTCGGGGACCGCTATTCCTTGAACTGATTGACGATGGGGAGACGCCAGTCCCGTCCGAACGCGCGCGGTGTGATCTTGATGCCGATGGGGCCCTGACGACGCTTGTACTCGTTCCGGTCCACCAACGCCATGACCCGGCGGACGGTGGCCTCATCGAACCCCTGAGCCACGATTTCGGGCAGGCTCTGATCGTCCTCCACGTAGGCCTCGAGGATGGCGTCGAGCACGGGATAGGGCGGCAGGGAGTCCTGATCCGTCTGCCCGGGGCGCAGCTCGGCGGAGGGCGCCCGCTCGAAGATGGTGCGCGGGATGAGCTCGCGGCCAGCCCGCGCGTTGACGTGCTCCGACACCTCGTAGACCAGCGTCTTCGGCACGTCCTTGATGACCGCGAAGCCGCCCGCCATGTCGCCGTAGAGCGTGGAGTACCCCACCCCGATCTCGCTCTTGTTGCCGGTGGTGAGGATGAGCCAGCCGAACTTGTTCGAGAGCGCCATGAGGTAGTTGCCGCGGATGCGGGCCTGAAGGTTCTCCTCGGCCACGTCTTCCTTGAGTCCCTTGAACGGCTTGGCAAGGGCGCGGCGATACGCGGCGAACACGCTGGTGATGGGGAGGCGCAGGAACTCGATGCCGAGCTGCTTCGCCACACGCGCGGCATCGCGCCGGGTGCCCGCAGACGAGTACGGCGAGGGCATGGTCACCCCCGACACGTTGGCTGCGCCCAGCGCCTCCACCGCGATGCAGGCGACGAGGGCCGAGTCGATGCCGCCAGAGAGCCCCACCGCCACATGGCGGAAGCCGTTCTTCCGGACGTAGTCGCGTAGCCCCACCACCAGGGCCTGGTAGATCTCCTCGAGCCGCCCGATCTCGGGGGCCTCGCGGGGCGGCAGCGGGGGATGCGGATGCGGAGCCAGGGCGGGCAGGGCGATGCGCCGCGCCGATCCCTCGCTGCGGAGCTTCTCCTTCCGGCGGCGGGAATCGTGGAGGCGTGCGCGGAAGACGTTGTCGAGCTCGAGATCCGCGACGACGAGATCCTCCTCGAAGGCGCGACCTCGTGCCACCCGCTCCCCGCGCTCGTCGAAGATGAACGACTGGCCGTCGAAGACCAGCTCGTCCTGGCCGCCCACCGTGTTCACGAAGGCGAGGCAGACGAGGTCGTCCGCGGCCCGCGTCGCCAGCATCTTCTCGCGGAACTTCGCCTTGCCAGCGTGGAACGGCGAGGCGTTGATGCTGATGACGAGATCGGCGCCGGCGAGCGCCTGCACGGTGGTCGGCCCGGTGGGATACCAGATGTCCTCGCAGATGTTGGCGGCGAGCACGCGGTCGCCCAGCGTGAACACCGGGCTTTCGGTGCCGGCCTGGAAGTACCGGTTCTCGTCGAAGACACCGTAGTTCGGCAGGTACTGCTTGTGGTAGGTCCCCACGTGCGCGCCGTCGTGGAGCATGGCGGCAGCGTTGAAGGTGTCGTCGTCCTTGTCGACGAAGCCCACCACCGCGGTGAGGCCCTTGCTGTGGGAGGCGACGTGGGCGAGCGCGCGCAGGTTCGCCTCGATGAAGGCGGGCTTGAAGACCAGATCCTCGGGGGGATAGCCGGTGAGCACCAGCTCCGGAAACGCCACCACGTCCGCGCCGAGAGCGCGGGCGCGGTCCATCCACGCAATGACCAGGCGCGCGTTCGCCTCGATCGCCCCCACCGTGGGGTTGACCTGGGCAAGGGCGACCCGGACCCTTCTCATGCCGCTATTCTAGCCTCTCCCCGGCGTTTTGACGGTGAGAGTCAGGCCGCTGACGATCAGGGCGCCGCCGGCCACCGTGAACGCCGTGAGCGGCTCGCCCAGATAGTAGACGCCCAGGAGCGCTCCCACCAGCGGCTGGATGTTGAGGAAGATGGCGGCGCGCGGCGCGGGCACCCGCTCCAGCGCCCAGTTCCACGCGAGATACCCGAGCGCGGTGATGAGGAGGGCCAGGTAGAGGACACCCAGCACCGCCCCGCCGGTGAGCCGAAGCTCCGCGCCGGCCGACCACTCGAGCGCGGCCAGCGGCAGCATGGCGGCCACCCCCCACGCGATGGACCACGCGGTGACCGCGATGGCCGGATGCCGCGTGAGCACGCCGCGTCCGAACAGCGAGTACGCGGCGTAGGCGAGCCCGGCGAAGATCAGCAGCACATCGCCGCGCCAGTGGGGCACGAGCGCCGCGGTGACGCCGGGGATGCCGTTGACCACCACCACCGCCGCCCCGGCCAGCGCCACCGCCGCCCCCAGCCCTTCCCGGCGGGTGAGGCGCTCGCCGAGCGCCCACGGCGAGAGCAGGATCAGCGAGATTGGTTCCACCGTGATGAGCAGCGCCGCGTTCGTGGCGGTGGAGTGGGCGATGCCCCAGTGCGAGAACGCGAAGGCCCCCGCGAAGCCGAGCACGCCCATCCACAGCATGCTCCAGCGGTCGGCTCGCCCGATGGGCGCGGCCCCGGCCGGTCGCAGCGCCACCGCCAGGGGGATGAGGACGAGGGCGCCAATCACGAGACGGATCAGCGCCAGGGTCGCGGGCGGGACGTGATCCAGGGTGAGCCGCGTTGCGGCGTACGACGTGGCGTACACGATGTTGGTGACGACGAGGACGAGGTCAGCGGACATCGCGTGCGATGATAGCCCACGGCGGCAACGCTACGGTATACTCGCGCGCATGACATCACCCGGCAAGCTCTCCCCGCTGCCCCTGAAGGTCGCGTGGCTCCCGTTCGAGGTGCAGCCGGGCCAGAAGACGGACGTGTGCCCGCGCTGCGGCGCGCGCAAGCTCATTCCCTGGACGCTGCGGCGGGACTCCCATCGCGTCACCCTGCTCCGTACGTGGGTGTGCGCGGCCTGCCAGTACACCGAGGAGCGGCCCGAGGCGGAGTAGCTGGGCTGAGGGGTCCCTAGCCCTCGTTCACCGCGTCGATCAGCAGGCGCAGGCGCCCGAAGTTACGCCGGTTGAACGGCAGCCGGAGGCGCGGCAGCCCCGGCAGCTCGCCCCCTTCGCCGTCCAGCGGCCCCGCCGTCTGCTCGATGGGACCGCTCAGGATGTCGGAGAAATCTGCGGAGAGCTTCTCCACCGTGATCGCCTCCAGGGGCCGGCGCAGTCGGAACACCAGCCGCTCGCCCACGTACCGCTGTGAGTGGAACACGCGGTAGAAGCGCTCGCATTCGGCCACCGCGGCCGCGACGTCTTCGATGCGCCGGTAGAGGGCCAGATCCTCGGGCGAGATCATGCCGTCGCGGGCCATGTAGCCGCGAACGAACTCCTCGAAGCCCTCCCAGTACTTGCCGCCGGGGGAGTCCACCAGCAGCACCGGTACGATCGAAGCCTTGCCGGTCTGGATGAGGGTGAGGGTCTCGAACACCTCGTCGGCCGTGCCGAAGCCGCCCGGGAAGTACGCCATCGCGTGCGCCTCGCGCACGAGGAAGAGCTTCCGCGTGAAGAAGTACTTGAACGTGATGAGCTTGGGGTCGTCGGCGATCCAGGGATTGGCTTCCTGCTCGAAGGGGAGCCGGATATTGAGCCCGAACGAGCGCTCGCGTCCCGCCCCTTCCTGGGCCGCGCCCATCACGCCGCTCCCCGCCCCCGTCATCACCATCCAGCCCGCCTCGCGCATGCGGCGGCCGAACGCTGAGGCCTGGCGGGACACCGGATGCTCCGGCGCGGTCCGCGCGGAGCCGAACACCGTCACCTTGGGCACGCTGCGCCAGGGCGCGAACACCTTGACGCCGTAGCGCATCTCTTTGAGGGCGGCGCTGGTGATCTTGAGGTCCACCACGCCGGCGCCGTCCTCGAACATCTTGAGGACGGTGATGAGCATCTCGGAGTACAGGCGCCAGGAGGCTTCGGGAACCCGGAGCTGCTCGAGGAGAGCGTCGACCGCACGATTCCCCTGCTCGGACTGGAGCTGATAGCGTCGATCCGCGCTCACGGTCAAAGTATACATTCGGCGACTCGTTAGACCGCTACGCCAGGGTGTGCCGCACCATCTTCCCCTCGACCATGTAGATCACCATCTCCGCGATGTTGGTGGCGTGGTCGGCCACGCGCTCCATGAAGCGCGAGATGAGGATGAGGCGCAGGGCCCGGGGAATCGTCCGCGGGTCGGCCATCATGAATGTCAGGAGCTCGCGGAAGATCTGCTCCTTGAGGGCGTCCACCGCCGCGTCCTCGCCGCACACCCTCCGGGCCAGCTCGGTGTCCCGGGTCACGAAGGCGTCCAGGCTCTCCTTGACCATCCGCTGAGCCATCTCCGCCATCCGCGGCAGGTCCACGTAAGGCTTGAGCTGCGGCTCCTGGTGGAGCTCGAGCGCGCGCTGGGCGATGTTCACCGCCTGGTCCCCGATGCGCTCGAGGTCGGTCACGATCTTCATGGCGGTGGTGATGAAGCGCAGATCGCTCGCCGCCGGCTGGTTCAGGGCGAGCAGCTGGACACACTGCTCGTCGACCTCGACGTCATACGCGTTGACCTGGCGGTCGCGGTCGATCACCTCGCGGGCGAGCTCGTCGTCGCGCTCGAGGAGCGCCCGCATCACCCGTCGGATCTGGTCTTCCACCAGCCCGCCCATGGCAAGCAGCGTCTGCTTGAGCGCCTCCAGCTCCTCGTGGAAATGTCGCGTCATGGCCCGCCCCCCTAACCGAACCGGCCGGTGATGTAGTCCTCGGTGCGCTGATCGTGGGGGGTGGTGAACATCTCCTTCGTCACCCCGAATTCGACGAGCTCGCCCAGGAGGAAGAACCCCGTCCACTCGGACACCCGCGCCGCCTGCTGCATGTTGTGGGTCACGATGGCGATGGTGAGCTCCTTCTTGAGCGCGTGGATGAGCTCTTCGATCTTCGCGGTGGCGATGGGATCTAGCGCCGAGCACGGCTCGTCCATCAGGAGGATCTGGGGGTCCACCGCGAGGGCGCGGGCGATGCACAGGCGCTGCTGCTGACCGCCGGAGAGGCTCACCCCCGACTTGTCGAGATCATCCTTCACCTCGTCCCACAGGGCGGCGTGCGTGAGCGCACGCTCGACCTCCTCTTGCAGGACCGCGCGTCTCCTCACGCCGGCGAGGCGAAGGCCGGCGGCGACGTTGTCAAAGATCGACATGGTGGGAAACGGGTTGGGCTTCTGGAACACCATGCCGATGCGACGCCGCACCTCGACCGGATCCATCCCGGGCGCGTAGAGATCCTCCTCATTGAGGAACACCTCGCCCTCGACCCGCGCCGTCGGCACGGTCTCGTGCATCCGGTTCAGGCACCGGACGAACGTGGATTTGCCGCACCCCGATGGGCCGATGATCGCGGTCACGGCATTGGGGGCGACGGTGAGATCCACCCCCTTGATGACCAGCGCGGATCCGAACCAGGCCTTCAGTCGACGGACGTAGATCCCGTCTCCCATGGCGCCCTCAGCGGGCAACGGTCCGGCCTCGAGTGGCCAGCCGTGCCGCGAGACTGGTGACAAACACCAGCGTGATCAGCACGAGCGCGCCCGCCCACGCCTGGCGGTGCCAGTCGTCGTAGGGCGCAATGGCATACGCATAGATCTGCAGCGGTAGAGCGGCGATGGGCTGATCGAATCCCTGATGCCAGAAGCGGTTGCCGAGCGCGGTGAAGAGCAGTGGCGCGGTTTCGCCGGCCACGCGCGCGATGGCCACGATGACCCCGGTGATGATGCCCGCCCGGGCCGTCGGCAGCACCACGTGGAGCGTCACCTTCCACTGGGGCAGCCCGATCCCGAAACCGGCCTCGCGGAGCGCGTTCGGAACGAGCCGCACCATCTCCTCCGTCGTGCGCAGAATGATCGGGACCATGATGAAGGCCAGCGCGAGCCCGCCCGCGAAGGCGGAGAAGCGCCGCATCGGGAGGACCACCACGGTGTAGGCGAAGATACCGAAGACGATGGAGGGCACGCCGTTGAGCACGTCGGCGAGGAAGCGCACCACCCAAGGCAGCCGGGGCTCGCGCGACTCCGCGAGGTAGACGCCGCCGAGGATCCCGACGGGGAGCGCCACGCACGCAGCCAGTCCGATCATGATCAGGCTGCCCACGATGGCATTGGCGACGCCGCCTCCCGTCTCGCCGACCGGCTTCGGAAGGTGGATGAAGAAATCGACGTTGACCGCGGACGCGCCTTGATAGATGAGGAAGCCGAAGATCATGAGGAGCGGCGCGATGACCACCATGGCGGAGAGGGCGGCGAGCGAGCTGACCGCCTGGTCGATCCGCCGCCGCGCGGTCGGCGTCATTCGCGGGCTCCCGCCGCCGGCCCGCCCACGCTCCAGACGAGCAGGCGGGCGAGGGCGTTCACCACGATGGTGACCACCAGGAGAAGCAGTCCCACCTCGACGAGGGCCGCCACGTAGAGGTCGGATGTGGCCTCGGTGAACTCGTTGGCGACCACGCTCGCCATGGTGTAGCCGGGGGCGAAGAGCGACGCCGCGATGGCAGGGCGATTGCCGATCACCATGGTGACCGCCATTGTCTCGCCCAGCGCGCGGCCAAGGCCGAGCAGCACCGCCCCGATGAGACCGCTACGCCCGTAGCGCAGCACCGCGATGCGGATGGCTTCCCAGCGCGTGGCTCCCAGCCCGAGCGCCGCCTCCCGCTGCGCGTTCGGCACGGCGAGCAGCACCTCGCGGGCCACCGAGGTGATGTACGGCACGACCATGATCGAGAGGATGAGCCCCGCCGCCAGCATGCCCACGCCGTAGGCGGGGCCGGAGAAGAGGGGCAGGAAGCCCAGCCAGCGGCCGAGCGAAGGCTGTACCCAGTCGCGGAGCCACGGCACCAGCACGAAGATTCCCCAGAGCCCGTAGACCACGCTCGGCACCGCGGCGAGCATCTCGATCAGGAACGCCACCGGGGGACGCACCCACGCGGGGGCCAGCTCGGCGAGATAGATGGCCGCGCCGAGGGAGAGCGGGACGGCAAGAAGCAGGGCCAGGAGAGAGGACACGAGCGTGCCGTAGATGAAGGGCAGCGCGCCGAAATCGCCGGCCACCGGATCCCAGGTCGACGTGACGATGAATCGAAGCCCGAAGGCCCGGACGGCGCCGCTCGACTCCCAGGCGAGCGCGATGACCAGGCCGATCGCCAGCAGGATCACCAGCCACGCGGAGCCCTTGAGCAGCGCGCGGAAGAGCGGATCGCCGATACGGCCGACGCGACCCCGCGTGGCCGCGGGGGGCCTCCAGGCTCGGCCGGACGCCCCCTCCACGAGGGTCACGCTACGTGCCATGAATCACTTCGCCGCCAGGAGCGGCTTGCCCCCGAAACTGATCTGACCGATCCGCGTCTCGATCTGCTTCACCACCGCCGCCGGCAGCGGGGCATAGAGCAGCGCGGAGGCATGCTTCTGCCCGTCGTGCACGGCCCACCAGAGGAAGCGCGCCAGCGCCCGGCCCTTCGCCTCGTCCTGCTGGTCCTTGTAGACCAGCAGCCACGTGAAGCTCGCAATGGGATAGGCGGCATCCCCCGCCGAGTTGGTGAGCGACACGCGGAAGTCGGCCGGCATGGCGCTCGCCGCTCCTGTGGCGGCCGCGATGGTGCTCTCGATGCTCGCCTCGACGAACTTCCCGGCCTGGTTCTTCACCGCGGCGGCGGGAAGCTTGTTGGTGATGGCATAGGCGAGCTCGACGTAGCCGAGCGCGCCCGGCGCGGCCTTCACCTGCCCGGCCACGCCCTCGTTGCCCTTGCCACCCAGCCCCACCGGCCAGTTCACCGAGGTGCCACGCCCGACCTTCTGCTCCCACTCCTTGCTGACCTTGCAGAGGTAGTCGACCCAGATGAAGGTGGTCCCACTGCCGTCGGAGCGGTGCACCACCACGATGGGCCGGTCCGGGAGGACCTCGGAGGGGTTCAGCGCCTTGATGCGGTCATCGTTCCACTTGGTGATCTTGCCGAGGAAGATGTCGGCCAGCACCTCGCCGGTGAAGCGAAGCTTCGGGTTGCCCGGGAGGTTGTAGGTCGGCACGACCGCACCCAGGACGGTGGGAATGTGGAAGAGCGCGCCGGGAGCCTTCTTGAGCTGCTCGTCCGTCATCGGCCCGTCGGTGGCGCCGAAGTCCACCGTGCGCTCGGTGATCTGCCGGATGCCGCCGCCGCTGCCGATCGACTGATAGTTGAAGCGCGCGCCCGGATCGACCTTGATGTACTCCTCGAACCACTTCGAGTAGATCGGATACGGGAAGGTCGCACCCGCCCCGTTCACCAGCATCTGGGCGTCCGCCGGCGCCGCGGCACCAAGAACGCTTACCGCCACCGCGACCACCGCGGCGATCATTCCTCGCCATCCTCGTGTCATTTCTTCTCCCTACGGGGTCGTTACGTTCGCGCTAACGGCGCGTAGCATCTCGAAACCGGTAGCCGATCCCCCGGACAGTCTCCACGCCCGGCTCCGGCACCTTCGCGGCGATGAACTTGCCGCGCAGCCGGGCCACGTGCACGTCCACCGTGCGGGGCTCGACGAACCCCTCCCGCCCCCAGACCAGGTCCAGCAGGTCGCCCCGGGCGAACACGCGGCCGGGAGCCCCGGCCAAGGTGGCGAGTAGCTCGAACTCCTTGGGAGTCAGCTCCACCGGCCGGCCGTTCATCCGGACCTCGAAGCGATCACGGTCGATCTCGAGCTCGCCGACCTTGAGCTGGCGCTTCTTGTCCGCGCCGTCCGCCGCACGGCCCCGACGAGTCACCGCCCGGACGCGCGCAAGCAGCTCGCGGGCCGAGAAGGGCTTGGTCACATAGTCATCGGCGCCCAGCTCGAAGCCGAGCACCTTGTCGCCCTCGTCCACTCGGCCCGTGACCATGATGATGGGAACGCGCCGGGTCTCGTCGTCCTGCTTGAGGCGGCGGCACACCCCCCAGCCGTTGAGCTGGGGCACCATGATGTCGAGCAGGATGACATCGGGCTTGCTGTCGCGGGCACGGCGCACGGCGTCGGCGCCATTGCCCACGACCACAACCTCGTAGCCTTCCTTGAAGAGATTGAAGCGGATCAGCTCGGCGACATCCGGCTCGTCCTCCACCACGAGCACGCGACCGAGCCGATCACGTCTGATGGAGTCTGAGACCACGGGAGGAACGCGCCGTTGCGGCATGGAAGCGGTCATCTCGCCTGGAGGTCTCACAGGCGGACTATGGCGGCGCGAGGTTACGGTGTGATGACGGCGGCGTAAATCCTGGGTGAAGACGAACGCGGACTTACGATGCGGGCTTTCGGGCGCAGATGAACGCGCTCATGAACTTCCCCTCCACCTCCGGCGCGATGGCATCGGCGTCGATGCCCGACTTCGCCAGGAACTCCCGCGCATCCTCCGTCTCATAGACGCGAGTGGGCTCGACCTCAATACTTGCGAACCCGGCGGCGGCGAGCTTGTCCCGGTACTCCCGCTCCTCGAGGGCGCCCGCCACGCAGCCGATCCAGAGCTCGACGCTGCGCCGGACCGCTTCCGGCACGGGACCCCGCACCACCACGTCCGACACCGCGAAGCGTCCGCCCGGCTTGAGCACGCGGAACGCCTCCCGGAGCACGCGGTCCTTGTCGCCGGAGAGGTTGATCACGCAGTTCGAGATGATCACGTCGACGTGCGCGTCGGGGAGCGGGATGGCCTCGATTTCTCCCTTCAGGAACTCAATGTTGGCGAGCCCGGCCTTCCGCTGATTGTCGCGCGCCAGCGCGAGCATCTCGTCCGTCATGTCGAGGCCGTAGACCTTGCCTGCCGGCCCCACCCGTCTCGCTGATAGCAGCACGTCGATGCCCCCGCCCGAGCCGAGATCCAGCACGACGTCGCCGGGGACGAGGCGGGCGAGCGCCGTGGGATTGCCGCAGCCGAGCGATGCCGCCATCGCTTCCTGGGGCAGCCCGCAGGTCTGGCCGGTGTCGTAGAGATTCGACGTGATGGGATCCGCGCCGTCCCGCGACGGCGCGGTCCCGCAGCAGCCGGTGCCGCCGGTAGCAATCACCCGCAGCGCCGCCTGGCCGTACTTGTCCTTCACCTTCTCGCGCATCGCGTCCTTGGTCTCGTCAGTGGCCAATGGGCTCCTCCTGTTCGCGCCACCCCGCGCCGCCGGTGGCCCGTGGGGCCACTATAGCGTGAACACGGTGTGAGGAACGACACCTCCCCAGAGCACGGACCACATCCGGTGGTGCCACGCGCATCTCGACGCCCGGACATGTTGTCGCCGGTGGATAGAGGTGGATAACTGTTCCCAAAACGATTCTGTCGCTTGACGGTAACGAGGCGCTCGCCGACACTTGCCGCCATGTCCGAGCTGGTGGCCCTGATCGACCTCGGCTCGAACGCCGCGCGCTTCCTCCTGACACGGATCAATGAAGGAGTGGGATTCCGTATCCTGAAAGAGCAGCGGGTTCAGACCCGGCTCGGCAGCGGCGAGCCCGGCCGGCTGCCCCAGGCCGCGGTGGATTCGACGCTCCACGCCGTGCATCGCTTCCTCGGCGCCGTGAACAACGGCCTCCGTCCGCGCGTCGTCGCGGTGGCCACGGCCGCGGTGCGGGACGCGGTCAACCGGAAGCGGTTGCTGGATCCGCTGCGGCGCCGCGAGGGCGTGACCGTCCGCGTGCTGAGCTCGCGCCAGGAGGCACGGCTTGGCGCGCTCGCGGCGCTGAGCGCGCATCGCATCCGGGAGGGCGCGGTGGCCGATCTGGGCGGAGGCAGCCTGCAGGTCTCGCGCGTGCACGCGGGCCGACTGATCGCCTTCACGAGCCTGCCACTTGGCGCCGTGCGGCTAACGCGCCGCTTCCTGCACCACGACCCGCCCACGGGACGCGAGCTTCGTGCGCTGCGCGGGGAGATTCGCGATCACGTGCTCGACGCCCTGCCGCCCGCCGCGCCCGGCGCCGAGCTCATCGGCCTCGGAGGCACGGTGCAGGCGCTCGCGCGCATGCATCTGGCGCGGACGTCGAAGCGGCGCCGCGCGCGCCACGGACTGCGCCTTTCCCAGTCGCATGTGATCGCCATCCGCCAGCGGCTCGAGGCGGTTTCGCTGCGCCGACGTCGCCGGCTGCGCGGCCTCAAGGCGGAGCGCGCCGACATCATCCTCGCTGGCGCGGTGGTGATCGAGGAATTGATGATTCTCTGCGGATACCGTAGAATGACGGTCTCCACCCTCGGGGTCCGCGACGGCATTCTCCTTCGCGAAACCTTCAATGGAAGCAGGACACCATGAGTGAGACGAATCTGATCAATCGGGAGCTCTCCTGGCTCGAGTTCAATGCCCGCGTCCTCGAGGAGGCCCAGGATCCCAGCGTGCCCCTCCTGGAACGCGTCAAGTTCCTCGCCATCTTCAGCTCCAATCTCGACGAGTTCTTCATGGTGCGCGTCGCCGGGCTCAAGCGGCAGCTCCGCGCCGGCGACACGACACCCGGCCCGGACGGTCTCACCCCCGCCGCCGCGCTCGGCGCCATCACGCGACGGATCCACGAGCTGGTGGACGAGCAGCACCGCTGCCTCCTGGAGGAGATTCAGCCGCTCCTCGCCTCCGAGGGCATCGCGATCATCCGGCCGAAGGAAGCGACCGACGAGCAGCGCACGTTCCTCGAGGACTATTTCCGGCGCATTCTCCATCCGATCATCACGCCGCTCGCGATCGATCCGGGGCATCCGTTCCCGCATCTCGGCAATCGTGCCCTCTGCCTGGTCGCGTCCGTCCGCGCGATCGAGACGTCGCCGCTTCCCCGCGCCACCCTCGCGCTCGTCCACCTGCCCGCCCACGTGGTGCCGCGGTTCATCGCGCTGCCCACCACCCCGGGGCACTTCGCGTTCATGCTCCTCGAGGATGTGATACGGATGCACATGCCGTGGCTCTTCCACGGCTACGAGATCGAGTCCTGCCACGCGATCCGTGTGACCCGCGACTCCGACATCCAGCTCGAGCGCGCGCGCGCGATGGATCTCCTCGCGAGCATCGAGGCCGGGCTGCGCGGCCGCCGCATGGGAGACGCGGTGCGCCTGCAGTACGACGCCGACTTGCCCGAGTCCGTGCTGACCATCTTGGTCGACGAGCTCGAGCTCGAGCCGCAGGATCTGTACGCGGCGGCCGGTTTCACGTCCTTCTCGGACCTCTTCGGGCTGTACTCGGCGGTGGATCTGCCCGCCCTCAAGGACCGCCCGCTCCCGCCGCGCCCCCTGCCCGCATTCGAGAGCACCCCCGACGTGTGGTCGGCGATCCGCGCAGGAGACATCCTTGCCCATCACCCCTATCACTCCTTCGACGCCGTCACCCGCTTCGTCAGCGCGGCCGCCGAGGACCCCAAGGTCCTCGCGGTCAAGATGACGCTCTACCGGGTGAGCCCCACCTCGCCGATCGCGCAGGCGCTGACCCGGGCCGCCGAGAACGGGAAGGAGGTCGCGGTGCTCGTCGAGCTGCAGGCGCGCTTCGACGAGGAGGCCAACATCCGCTGGGCGCGCGCGCTCGAGGAAGTCGGCGCGCATGTGGTGTACGGCCTGGTCGGCTACAAGACCCATTGCAAGGCGTGCCTCGTCGTGCGCCAGGAGCCCGACGGCATCCGGCGCTACTGCCACCTCGCGACCGGCAACTACAACGTGCGCACCGGCGGCATCTATGCCGACCTCGGTCTCTTCACGTGCCGGGAGACGTTCGGTGAGGACCTCACCGAGCTCTTCAACCTCCTGACCGGCTATACGCGGCCGCGCGGGTTCCAGCACCTGGCGGTGGCCCCCACGAACTTGCGCGGGGGGCTGGTGAGCCGCATCCGCCGCGAGGCGGAGCACGCCCGCGCCGGGCGGCCGGCCCGGATCATCGGCAAGATGAACAGCCTGGTGGATCGTGACTTGATCGAGGAGCTCTACAAGGCCAGCGCGGCCGGGGTCCAGATCGATCTGATCGTCCGCGGCATCTGCTGCCTGCGCCCGGGCGTACCCGGTCTCTCGGACCGCATCCGTGCGATCTCCATCATCGACCGTTATCTGGAGCACGCGCGTGTCTACTACTTCCAGAACGGCAGCGACCCGGACTACCTGCTGGCCTCCGCAGACTGGATGCCGCGGAACCTCGACAATCGGGTGGAGGTCACCTTCCCGATCCTCGAGCCTGCGCTCCAGCACCAGATCCGCGACATGCTCGAGATCCAGCTCGCCGACACCGCCAAGGCACGCCTCATCCGCCCGGACGGGCGTTCTGAGCGTGTGATCGCCACGATGTTGCCGCCGCTCCGATCGCAGGAGCTGCTGTACGAGCTGGCCAACGGCGGCCGCATCCGCCCTGGAGCCTGAGCGGCGTCCCTAGCCCGCGACCGGCTCCGCGGCGGGCAGCGTGACGCGCGCCCGCGTGCCCTCGCCGAGCCGGCTCTCGATCACGAGCGTGCCCCCCTGGGCGGCGACGAGGTGCTTCACGATGGCAAGCCCGAGGCCGGTGCCGCCCAGCTCGCGCGAGCGCGCCTTGTCCACTCTGTAGAAGCGTTCCGTGACGCGGGGAAGATCGGCGGGCGGAATTCCGACGCCCGTGTCGGCCACCGCGACCTCCACGAGCCCGACTCCCGCCGTTCCCTCCACGGTGACACGTCCGCCCCCGGGGGTGTACTTCACGGCGTTGTCGACCAGATTGATGAGGATCTGCGCCAGCCGGTCGCGGTCCGCCTGCACCGGGGGCAAGTCGTCGGGCAGCCGCGCCTCGAGCCGCACTCCGCCGGCATCGGCCTTCGCGCGAATGATGTCGAGGGTCCCCTCCACGACCTCGGCGATGTCGACCGGCCCCCGGTCCAACGCCACGCGCCCGAGCTCGATGTTGGAGAGATCGGTGAGATCGTTGAGCAGTCGGCCGAGCCGCGCCGTGTGCCGGAACACCACCTCGAGGAAGCGCCGTGCGTGGGCGGGATCTTCCATCGCGCCCCCCAGCAGGGTCTCGAGATACCCCTGGATGGCGGTGAGCGGCGTCCGCAGCTCGTGCGAGACGTTGGCGACGAACTCCGTGCGAACCTGCTCGAGGTGGCGCAGGGCGGTGATGTCGTGAAGCACCATGGCCACCCCGGTCTCGCCGGGGCCCAGGCGCAGCGGCTCCGCGTGCACCTGCAGGATGCGCTCGACCGGCGTGCTCAGGCGCAGCTCCCGCCGCATTGCGGCCGACTCCCCGGTATCGGCCGTCCCTGCGGCGCGGCGCTCTCGGAGGACGGTGTGGAGATCCGCGTTGCGAATGATCTCGAGGAACGGCTTCCGCTCCACGCGCCCGGACTCGAGGTTGAACATGGCCCGCGCGCGCTCGTTCATGAGCAGGATGTGGTCGTGCCCGTCCACCGCGATGACGCCCTCCACCATTCCGTCGAGAATCGCGGTGGCTTTCGCCCGCTCCTGGGCGAGATCTTGAATCTTCTCCCGGAGGCGGGCGGCCAGCACGTTGAGCGAGCGGCCAAGGGTGCCGATCTCGTCCGGCGAGCGGGCCGGCGCACGCACGCCGAAATTGCCCTCGCTGAGCTGCCGGGCGATCGACTGCATCTCCACCACCGGCCGTGTCACGCGCCCGGACACGAAGAGGCCGATGCCGAGCGCCACCGTGAGGGCCACCAGCCCCCCCGCGAGCATCACGCGATGCATCCTCTCGTACGACGCGGTGACCTCGGACAGCGGCACCGCGAGGCGTAGCACGCCGACGAGCCGGTCGCCGGCGCGCACCGGCATGGCGACGTAGAGGAGCGGCGCATCCAGCGTGGCGCTGCTTCGGAGATCTCGCCCCACCTGGCCGGCCAGCGCCGCGCGCACCTCGGGACGCCCGGCGTGATTGTCCATGGCCGCCACGCCGCCCGGGGCAGCCTCCGACTCGGCGAGGACGCGTCCGTCGGGCGCGATCACGGTCACGCGCGCTCCCGTGGTGCGCGCGGCGCGAGCCGCGAAGCCCTGTATGCTCGGCGCGCCCACGTCCGCCGGGAGCTGCACGCGCGTCTCGTCGTGCAGCACGCGCCCCACCGCGGCGAGTCGCGCCTCGAGGGAATCGGCGGCGAACCCCTCCAGTGCATGGTTGACGTAGAGGCCGGCGGCCAGGGCGGCGATGCCGGTGAAGCCCACCAACGTGAGCGTCAGCTTGAGCGCGATCCGCCGCCCCAGGAACCGGACGAGGGCGCGCACGGTCAGGCGTCCGGGTCCAGGCGATAGCCCACGTTCTTCACGGTGACGATCCGCTCACCTTCGGCTCCCAGCTTGGCCCGAAGCCGACGAACGTGCACGTCCACCGTGCGCGACTCGATCTCCGCCGCCCGCGCATAGCCCCAGACCCGATCGAGGAGGAACTCGCGCGACAGCACGCGTCCGCGCGCCTCGAGGAGCGCGCGAAGCAGGGCGAACTCCTTCGGGGTAAGGGCGAGCGGCCGGCCGGCGGCGAGGGCCTGGTGGGAGGCCCGGTCGAGCTGGATGCCGCCGACCACGAGCGGCGCGCCTGTCAGCGGCGCGCCGGACCGACGGAGCACCGCGCGGATGCGCGCGATCAGCTCCTTCGGCGAGAAGGGCTTCACGATGTAGTCGTCGGCGCCGATCTCGAGACCGACCACTCGATCCACCTCGTCGCCCTTGGCGGTGAGCATGATGATGGGCAGGGCCGCGGTCGCGGCATCGGCGCGCAGGCGCCGACACACGTCGAGCCCGTCCATCTCCGGTAGCATGAGATCGAGGATCACGAGATCCGGCGGGTGAGGCGGACCTGGTGGAGCGCTTCCGTGCCCGTGCCCGCGCGCGCGACCTGAAAGCCGTCGCGTTCGAGATGGAAGGTCAGCAGGTCCCGGATGTCCGGCTCGTCCTCGACGATCAGCACCCGGCTCGCCATGCCGGCATCATCCTACCAGCGCGGCCCTACCAGCGGCGCGTCTCGCCGATCTTCAGGATCCAGGCGCGCTCGGGGCCGATGCCACGCCGGGTAGTCTCCGCGAGCATGCGCGTCGGCGGCTCGCCGAGCGGCTCCTCGGCGAGGTCGAAGGTCCCCCAGTGTATGCCGAGCGTGATGCGCGCTCCGACGTCCTGCGCGGCCTGCACCGCCTGCTCGGGCGTCAGGTGAACCGAGCGCATGATCTCGGGAGGCACGTACGCGCCGATCGCCACCGCGGCCAGGTCGAACGGGCCGAAGCGCGCGCCGATCGCCTTGAACTGATCGAAGTATGCGGTGTCGCCGGTGAAGTACACGCGGCGCGACGGGCCCAGCACCGCCCATGTGGCCCAGAGCCGCTGGTTCTGATCCCAGAGGGTGCGCTGGGAGAAGTGCTGGGCGGGCGTGCACACGAAGCTCACGCCCCGGTGCTCCACCCGGCCCCACCAGTCCCGCTCCTCGACCCGGGTGACACCGCGCTCTGCCAGCCACGCCTTGAGGCCGAGCGGCACCACGAAAAGCGGGTCGTGCGCCTTCGCGAGCCGCTGCACGGTGGGCAGATCCAGGTGATCGTAGTGATCGTGGGACAGCACGACCACGTCCACCCGTGGCAGGCTCTCGAACGGCAGCCCGGGTGGGACCAGCCGCTTCGGGCCCGCCCAGGAAAACGGGCTGGCCCGCTCGCTCCAGGTGGGATCAGTGAGGATCGTGACGCCGTCGAGCCGGACCAGCAGGGTCGCGTGCCCGATCCAGGTGATGGTGGGCTCGGCGTCTGCCAGGAGCGCCTGCCCCGCCACGAGCCCCTCGGGACCTTCTCGCGGCGTGTCGAATGTGCGCGGGGACACGAGGCTCTGCCAGCTGCGGCTCGCCAGGAATTTGAGACGCGCCCAGCCGCCCGCACGGTGAAAGTCCGCCGCGGGGTTCCGGAAGCCCCCCCGGGCATGATGCGGTGGCTCGCCCGGGACCGGTTCGGACGGCAAGGCGGCGCACCCGGCAAGCGTGGCGAGCAGGAGCGCGGCGGCCGCGAAGGCCGCTCGGAAGGACGAGGACGGGCGCACGAGGAGGGAGTGTACCCCGTGCTCCGGCGCGCGACCAGAGCGACGGACCTTAGGCCGACGTCCCGTTCCGGGCGGAGGCGTGCGGCAGGAGGCCGAGCACCCGGAGCCGCTTGCGCAACGTATTGCGATTGATGCCCAGCAAGCGCGCCGCCCTGAGCTGATTGCCACCCGAGAAATCGAGCACGTGGCGGAGTAGCGGCAGCTCCAGTCGCATCATGACCGCGCGATACAGGCGCCCTCGCTCGGCGGTCACTTCTTCACGCACGAGCGCCGGCAAGGCATTCAGCACCAGACGCTCGAGCTCGGTCTCCAGCTGCTTCGTGTCCATGCCCCTGACTCCTTGCCCGTCGACAACCGGACGATGACCCACCTGGCAGCAAGCCGTGTGCCGCCACCGGAGGCGAAGGAAATCAAAGGCTTGAGCGGGTCGGCCTCGGACCCGAGCCTGCGCGCTGCCCAGAAGATCAGCAGCCCAGCCTGCGACTTGAGCAGAGCCGTCAGAGAGCCGGGGTCAGCCAGGAGACGTGAGCGCTCACGATCTTCCAACCCGTGTCGGTCCGCACCCAGCTCTGGCTCTGGCGCCCCTCGCGCCCGGAGTCCACGCGCTGAAACTCGGTGTTCGTGGTCGCGAAGTCGCGGCCGAAGGTCGTGATCACGGTGTGCTCGAGCTCGCGTCGCAGGTCGGTGTTGTCCCGGCTGCGGCGCGCCCGCGCGATCGCGTCCGGGCCGTAGCCGTTGTCGTGGAGGGCGAAGCGGATCACCAGGGGATGATCCCAGAACGATGCCTCGAGCACGGGAATGTCGTTGGTGGTGAGCGCCGCCTCGTAGCGGCGAAAGGCCTGCGTCACCTCGGCGACCACCTCGGGATTGTTGATCTCCATGGCGTTCCCTTCGGGAAAGAGGCTCAGGCGATTCGCGCCGAGACCACGCCCTCGGCTTCCAGATGGGCGGCCACGCGCAGCAGCACCGCCTCGCGGAAGGGCGCGGCCACGAGCTGCACGCCCAGCGGCAAGAGACCCGGCGCGCGCGCCATCGGGACCGAGATCACGGGGAGGCCGATGAACGACAGCGGCTGGGTGTAGAGGCCGAGCGTGGTCCGCGCCGGCACCTCCTCGCCCGCGACCATGATGCGCTCCTGTCCGATGCGCGGCGCGGGAAATGGCGTGGTGGGGGCAAGCAGCACGTCGACGTGGTCGAAGAGGCGGCGTACGGCGGCGCGATACCAGGCCCGAAAGCGCTGTGCGGCCACGTACGCGACGGCGGGGAGTAGCGCTCCGGCCAGGAAGCGATCGCGCGTCATGGGGTCGAAGTCGTCCGGACGCCTCCGGAGATCGGTCAAGTGGAGCTGAGCGCCCTCGGCCGAGGTCATGATCGCGGCGGCGGCCCGGGCGCGATGCGGCTCGGGCAGCGTCACGGTTTCGCGCGCCCCGAGCGCCCTTGCAACCTCCGCCACCGCGGCGAGCGCCTCGGGCTCGCCGCCCCGCGCGAAATGCTCACCCACCGCCGCGATCCGGAGCCCGGCAATCCCCTGCCCGAGCACGTGGCGCACCGGATCGGCGGGACGACGGCTCGCCGCGGGATCGGCGGCGTCGGGGCCCTGGAGCACGTCGAAGGCGGCGGCGAGATCACGCGTCGAGCGCGCTAGCGGGCCCACGTGGTCGAAGGAGCCCGCGAACAGCGCGGCGCCACGCCGGGACACGCGTCCGTAGGTCGGCTTGAACCCGAACACGCCACAGAGAGCCGCGGGAACCCGGATGGACCCGTTCGTGTCGGAGCCGAGCGTGAGCGGCACCAGGCCGGCGGCGACCGCAGCCCCCGAGCCGCCCGATGATCCCCCGGCGACGCGGTCCCGATCGTGGGGATTCCGCGTGGGACCGTAGTGGGTGTTCTGAGTGGTGAATCCGAAGGCGTACTCGTCCATGTTGAGGGCGCCCAGGAGGACGGCGCCCGCCCGGTGGAGCGCGGCCACGCACGCGGCGTCACGCGCGGCCGGAGGGTGTTCGGCGTTGATGCGCGAGCCCGCCAGCGTCGTGAGCCCCTCCACGTCGAAGAGGTTCTTCACGGCGATCGGCACCCCGGCGAGCGGGCCGGGATCCTCGCCGCGCGCCACGGCAGCGTCGACGGCCGCCGCCTCGCGGCGCGCGCGGTCCGCCAGCACCGCGGTGAAGCAGTTCAGCGCGTGGTCACGCGCGGCGATGCGCGCGAGCGCGCGCTCCGTTACCTCGGCCGCAGTCGCACGGCGCGCCCGTACCGACTCGGCCACGCCGACGGCGTCACTCGCCTCCAGACTCGCCGTGCTCATGGCTCGAAGACGGGCGCAGCTTCGCTGTCCTCGGGCAGCGGAAAGTCGAGCACGAGGGCGGCGGCCGCGAGCAGCATCGCGAGCTGCTGCGCGACGGCGGGCATCTGCTCGGCCGACAGCGGGAGGCCGATGGCTGCGGCGGCGCGCTCGGCATACGCGCGGGCCTCCGAGGGATCGAGCGCCGGGTAGCTCATCGGCGCCATCCTCACCCGATTCTCAGAGCTTGCGCAACCGTAACGGCGGGCGGTCGAGCAAGGCGCGGCGACCAGCCGCCCACAGCGCCTCCGCCGTCTCGGTGAGCGCGGGCGCCGAGGGCGCCGCCACGCGCACGAGCACGCCCGCGCGGCCGAGCACCGCGGTTCCACCGCGGACCATCGTGCGACCGCGCGGCAACGCGTCGTCGAGCGCTTCCGCGACCGGGTCCCACGACGCTCGCCCCGACTCCACGACCACGAACACGCCGAGATACGGCATGCCCTCGGCGCCGCCCAGCCCGTCCCAGACGCTGCGCCCATCGAGCCGAGCCCGCTCGTGGAGGATGGGGCCGCTCGCGTCGCGGACATCCAGGCGCAGATCCAGCTCGGCGAAGGTCCACACTTCGCCCCGCGCGGGGCGGCCGACAGACCAGGCGTCCCAGACCAGCGCCGCGCCACCGGCTTCGAGGACGATCTCGGTCTCCTGTCGCAGGCGCGAGCCGGGCGACGGGATCAGGTGATCGGGCACGTACTCGAGCCGCGCGCCCGCCGCCACGGTGGCGACGACGCGCTGCCGCGCTGGCTCCCCCACACTCCGGTACACCCGCGTGGCCGAGGGCGTGGTGAGACACGCATGGGCGCCCGCGCCCACGCGGACGCGGGTGTCGAGGCGATCGCCGCCCAGCACGCCGCCGGTGGGATTGAGGAGCATGAGGGCAGCCACGCCATCCTCCAGCTCCATGCACTCGAGCGCCTGGAGCGGCAGGGCGTAGCGCCGCTCGGCGAGCACGGTGCGGTCGCCCCGCCGCTCGAAGCCCAGGACCAGCAGCCCATCGCGGCCGGTGCGCCGCGCAGCCTCTCCATCGCGGTCAGCCCTCGAACAGGAGCTCGCGCCGGATCCACTCGGCCACGGCCGGCGCGCCGTCACCATCGCGAAGGTTCGTGAAGACAAACGGCCGGTCTCCTCTCATGCGCTTGGCGTCACGCTCCAGCACCGCGAGATCGGCGCCGACGTACGGAGCCAGGTCGATCTTGTTGATGACGAGCAGGTCGGATCGCGTGATGCCCGGGCCGCCTTTTCGGGGGATCTTGTCCCCTTCAGCGACGTCGATCACGTAGATGGTCGCGTCCACCAGCTCCGGGCTGAAGGTGGCGGCGAGGTTGTCCCCGCCGCTCTCGACGAGGAGGAGCTCGAGCCCCGGGAATCGGCTCACGAGTTGATGCACGGCCTCGAGGTTCACCGAGGCATCCTCACGGATCGCGGTGTGAGGACAGCCGCCCGTCTCCACCCCGATGACGCGCTCGGCGGCCAGCGCGCCTCGCCGGATGAGGAACTGCGCGTCCTCCTGCGTGTAGATGTCGTTGGTGATCACCGCCATGTCGTAGCGGTCGCGCAGGAGGCGCGAGAGCCGCTCAACCAGCGCTGTCTTGCCCGAGCCAACCGGGCCGCCGACGCCGATCTTCAGCGGGCGCGGCAGGGCGCGCGGGGCGGTCGACACGCTCATGAGCGGAACAGCCTCGCGTCCAGCCGCTCGTGGGCGAGGCTCGCCAGCTCGAGGCCGGGCGCCCAGCTCCACATGTCGTCGGGATCGCGGGCCGCGGCTTCGGCGGCGAGGCGGCCGATCAAGGGATGGAGCCGCCAGAGCACGCGCTGGCCGTCGAGCTGGCCGAGGCGCATGAGGCGGAGGGCGGCGCCGACGAGCAGCGACGTGGCGGAATAGAGGTAGCCGGTGGCGGCGGCCTCGGCCCCCACCCCCAGCGCCCCCGCAGCCATGCCGAAGGCCACGCCGTGATGTCCCGGCGCCTCACCCGCATCGACCGCCGTCGCATAGACGCCGAGCCGCGAGTCGCCGCTGAGCGTCCGCACAACGCGCAGGGTCTGGCGGCCCATCTGGCGGCTAGCTTCGCGCAGCTCCCGCGCCGGCTTCATCGCCTCGAGCCGGGCGTCCAGCGCGCGGCACGCCGCGAGATCTTCGGCGGCAAAGGCGCGCAGCGCGGCCACCACGGCGGTGGCATCGCTTGGCCCGGCCGCAGCCTCGAGGTGCATGGCGAGAAACGCCGCGAGCCCCTCCGCGTCGGCGACGCGGCCGTCCTGGCAATACGTCTCGAGCCCGAGTGAGTGCGCATAGCCGCCCGTTGGGAACGCGGTGTCGGCCAGATGCAAAAGGGGCAGCAGCGCGGGATCAGGCATGGGAGTGCTCGTGCCCGTGCTGCGGGTGGGTGTGGCCGTCCAGCGGGCTCTGGCCGGGCGCGTGGCGGTGGCCACCGCCGCCGATGGGGTCGTAGACCGCGCTGCGCCGCTCCCAAGGCACGCCGAGCCGCTGGACGAGCTGCTCCATCGCGGTGTCGTCCGGCACGAGGATCAGGTCTCCGTCCAGGGCGAGCGAGAAGTGCCGGTTGCCCACCTCGAAGGCCACGCGAATCGCCTCGGTGCGGTCACGCGGCGCGATCGCCAGCACCGGCTCAGGTCGTCCCTCCACCGCCAGGTACCAGTCCGCCTCCAGCGCGATCACATCGCCCGGCCGCAGCACGCTGCCCGTCGGCAGGGCAAGCGCCACCTCCCGGCCGGTGCCGGTCAGCACGCGCTTCCGGGTCCAGCGCCGCTCCTCCCAGGTGAGGCAGAGCGTGTCGCGCGCTCGTCCCTGCAGGGCGTCCTCGGAGACGTGGAGATGCGGCTCGGTGATCACGATCATGCGCGCGTCGCCTAGAAGAGGAAGTAGCGCTGCGCCATCGGGAGGACGGACGCCGGCTCGCAGGTCAGGAGCTGGCCGTCGGCCCGGACCTCGTATGTCTCCGCGTCCACTTCCATGCGGGGCACATAGGCGTTGTGGATCATCGCCGCCTTGGAGAGGCCGCGGCACCCGCGCACCGCGATGGCCCGCTTCTGGAGGCCGAGGCGCATGGGCACGCCCTCCTCCAGCGCCGTCCGCGACACGAACGTCACGGAGGTGGAGCCGACGGCGCGCCCGTAGGCGGCGAACATCGGACGGTACCGCACCGGTTGCGGCGTCGGGATGGAGGCACTCGGATCCCCCATGGCGGCGGTGACGATGAGCCCGCCCTTGACCACGAGCTCGGGCTTCACGCCGAAGAAGGCCGGCTTCCAGATCACGAGATCGGCCAGCTTGCCCGCCTCGATCGAGCCGACCTCATGGGCGATACCGTGTGAAATCGCCGGATTGATCGTGTACTTGGCCACGTAGCGCTTCGCGCGCACGTTGTCCGCGCGACCGTCTCCGGCCAGCACGCCGCGCTGCCGCTTCATCTTGTCGGCGGTCTGCCAGGTGCGCGTGATGACCTCGGCGATGCGGCCCATTGCCTGGGAGTCCGATGACAGCATGCTGATCGCGCCCAGATCGTGGAGCACGTCCTCGGCGGCGATCGTCTCGGCTCGGATCCGCGACTCCGCGAAGGCGAGATCCTCCGGGATCTTCGGGTTCAGGTGATGACACACCATGAGCATGTCGAGGTGCTCGTCCATGGTGTTCACGGTGAACGGCATGGTCGGGTTCGTGGAGGACGGCAGGCAATTCGCCTCCCCGCACACGCGGAGAATATCGGGCGCGTGGCCGCCTCCCGCGCCCTCGGTGTGATAGGTATGAATGGTCCGGCCCTTGAAGGCGGCGATGGATGCTTCCACGAAGCCCGCCTCGTTCAGCGTGTCGGTGTGGATCGCGACCTGGGTGTCCGTCTCCTCGGCCACCGACAGACAGGCGTCAATAGCCGCCGGCGTCGTTCCCCAGTCCTCGTGGAGCTTGAGCCCGATCGCGCCCGCCGCCACCTGCTCGCGCAGCGGCTCGGGCCGCGACGCATTCCCCTTGGCGAGGAAGCCCAGGTTGATGGGCAGGCCGTCGGAGGCCTCCAGCATCCGGTGAATATTCCAGGCGCCGGGCGCGCACGTCGTGGCGTTGGTTCCCGTCGCCGGTCCCGTGCCGCCGCCGATCAGCGTGGTCAGCCCCGCGGCGAGCGCCTCGTCCACGAGCTGCGGACAGATGAAGTGGATGTGGCTGTCGATACCGCCGGCCGTCACGATGCGGCCCTCGCCCGCGATGACCTCGGTGGAGGCGCCGATGATCAGCCCCGGAGTGACTTCCGCCATGATGTCCGGATTACCGGCCTTTCCCACTCCCGCGATCCGCCCCGCCCGCACGCCGATGTCGGCTTTGACGATGCCCCAGTGGTCGAGGATGAGCGCATTGGTGATGACCAGATCCAGCACGCCCTCACCCGCGGTGGCGCGCGCGGATTGCCCCATGCCGTCGCGGACCACCTTGCCGCCGCCGAACTTCACCTCGTCGCCGTACACCGTGAAGTCGCGCTCCACCTCGATCCAGAGCTCGGTGTCGGCGAGCCGCACCCGGTCGCCCACGGTGGGTCCGAAGAGATCGGCGTACTGCCGCCGCGGGATGCGGAGGCTCATCCCCCCGCGCCCTCGAAGCCACCGCGCGATGCCCGCGCCACCGCGGCGGCGCGGGCCGCGGCGGCGGTGGCCCCATCGGTGAGGCCGTTGAGACCGTGCACCTCTCGCGCCCCCCCCAGCGCCACCAGCGTCACCATCTTCTCGTCACCAGGCTCGAAGCGCACCGCCGTGCCCGCGGGGATGTTGAGTCGCATGCCGAACGCGCGAGCGCGGTCGAAGCGTAGCGCGCGGTTGGCCTCGAAGAAGTGGAAGTGCGACCCCACCTGGATCGGCCGGTCTCCGGTGTTCGCCACGGTGAGCTGCGCCGTCTCCCGGCCGACATTGGCCTCGATGTCTCCGTCCCCCAGCAGGTACTCGCCCGGAATCATGCGCGCTCCGTCATCGGATGGGGTGGTGCACCGTCACCAATTTCGTGCCGTCGGGGAAGGTGCCTTCGACCTGGACCTCATCGAGCATCTCCGGCACACCGTCCATCACATCCGCGCGGCTCAGGATGGTCATGCCGTAGGCCATGAGATCGGACACGGAGCGCCCGTCGCGAATGCCCTCGAGGATCTCCGCGGTGATCAGCGCCATAGCCTCGGGATAGTTGAGCTTGAGCCCCCGCGCACGGCGGCGGCGGGCCACCTCGGCGGCGACGAACACCAGGAGCTTGTCCTGCTCGCGCGGAGTCAGGTGCACGCGATGGGCCCTAGAGCGTCCTAGACGGTGAGATGCTCGCGGACGGCGTCCTGGCGGAGATCCGCGGTGGAACCTCTCGCCACGATCGCGCCCTTGCGCATGATGGCATAGGAATCGGCGAGCCGCCACGCGAACTCCAGGTACTGCTCGACCAGGAGCACCGCGATCCCGCGCGCCTTGATCCGAGCGATCGCATCCTCGATCTGCAGGATCACGCTCGGCTGTATCCCCTCGGTCGGCTCGTCCATGAGGAGGAGCTTCGGCCGGGCGAGGAGCACGCGGGCGATCGCGAGCTGCTGCTGCTCGCCTCCCGAGAGCACGCCGCCCTTGCGCTTGAGCAGGGTCGCGAGTTTCGGAAACAGCGAGAACACCTCGTCGAAGTCGCCGCGCGGGCCGTGGCCGTTCCCCGTCCCTGTGACGGCGCGCCCGAGAAGACCCACGCGCAGGTTCTCGGCCACGGTGAGATTGGGGAAGATCTCGCGGCCCTGTGGCACGTAGCCGATGCCTCGGGCCGCGCGCGCCTCGGGACGCCCTCCCACCAGGTCCACACCGTCGAACTCGATGCGCCCGCGCCGCGCGGGCAAGAGGCCCATGACGGCCTTGAGCAGCGTGGTCTTGCCGACGCCGTTCCGACCCATGAGGCACACGACGCCGGCGGGGGGCACGTGGAGCGACACGTCCCAGAGCACCTGACTCTCGCCGTACGCGACGTCGAGTCCCTGGATCTCAAGCATGGGCCGGGCTCCGATCTTCCCGGTTGCGGCCGAGATAGACCTCCAGGACGCGCTCGTCCTTCTGGATCGCGTCCACCGGTCCCTCGCAGAGCACGCTCCCCTCGTGCAGCACCGTAACCGTCCGCGCGATGCGCCGGACGAACTCCATGTCGTGCTCGATAACGAGCACGGCCCGCTCCCCCGCCACGTCCTGGAGGAGCCGGCCGGTCTTCTCGGTCTCCTCGTCCGTCATGCCCGCCACGGGCTCGTCCACCAGGAGCAGCTCGGCGTCCTGCACGATAACCATCCCGATCTCGAGCCACTGCTTCTGGCCGTGGGAGAGCCCGCCCGCCCGCGAGCCCGCCTCGGCGGCGAGCCCGATCGCCTCCAGCGTGTCGTCCACCCGGGCGCGCTGTCCGCCGTCGAGGCGCGCGCGGATCGTCGCGAAAACGCCCTTGCTGGGTCTGGCCAGCGCCAGCTCCAGGTTCTCCCGGACCGTCAGGTTGGCGAAGATCGACGGGTTCTGGAATTTGCGGCCGACGCCAAGGGCCGCGATCTCGTTTTCGCGGCGGCCCACGAGATCGGCGCTTCGGCCGAAGATGACGCGGCCCGCACTCGGCTGTGCTTTGCCAGTGATCACGTCGAGCAGCGTCGTCTTGCCCGCGCCGTTGGGACCGATGACGACGCGAAGCTCCTTGTAGTCCATGAAGAAGTTCAGGGCGTTCAGCGCCTTGAACCCGTCGTACTCGACGGTCACGTCCTCCAGATAAATGATCGACCCCTGCGCCGCGCCGCCGACGGTCATGATCCGATCATTCAGGCTGGGGGGGAGCGATCGCCCCTCCTCCTCCAGGCCCCCCCACCGCTGCGAGGCCTCGGGATCCTCGATTGCGGTCGCGTTTCACGCGTGACATCAGTCGCTGCACGGTCCCTACGACGCCTTCGGGAAAGAACAGCACCACTCCCACGAACATGCCGCCGAGCACGAGGAGCCAGAGATCGGGGTAGTGGCTAGTGAGCCGGCTCTGGAGCCAGTTCACCCCCACCGCGCCCACCACGGGACCGAGCAGCGTGCCGCGGCCGCCCACCGCCACCCAGATGATCATCTCAATGGACGGGAGCACGCCGATGCGGGCGGGCGTGATGATGCCGACCTGTCCCACGTACAGCGCCCCGGCCACTCCGGCCAGCGCCGCCGAGACCACGAAGACGAAGAGCTTGAAGGCGGCCGGCGAGTAACCGCAGAAGAGCACTCGCGTCTCGCTGTCACGGATCGCCACGAGGACCTTGCCGGCGGGCGACCGCACGATGCCGCGGCAGAGGAGGTACGCCAAGCAGAGGGCGAGCGCGCTGGCCACGTAGAGGCTCCGCTGGGTCGCGGGCTCGCTGAGCGAAAAGCCGAAGATGGTCTTGAAGCCCGAGAGCCCGTTGGTCCCCCCGAGGTTCATCGCGTTGCGGTTGAACGTCAGCCAGGCGCAGAGAGCCAGTGCCTGCGTGATGATCGAAAAGTAGACGCCCCGGATGCGGCTCCGGAAGGTGAGGAAGCCGAACACCGCGGCCACGATGCCGGGCACCACGACCACGGCGAGCAGCGTGAACCCGGCGCTGTAGAACGGGCGCCAGAAGAGCGGCAGCTCGGTGACCCGGTTCCATATCATGAAGTCGGGCAGCGCGTTGCCGTACACGCCCTGCGTGCCGATCTCGAGCATGAGGTGCATCCCCATGGCATAAGCGCCCAGCCCGAAGAACACGCCGTGCCCCAGCGAAAGCACCCCCGCATACCCCCAGATGAGGTCGATCCCCAGCGCCAGGATCGCGTAGGTCAGGAACTTGCCGAAGAGGTTCAGGGTGAAATCGCTCACGTGGAGCGGCGAGTGCTGGGGCAGCGCGTTCAGCGCCGGCAGCAGCACGACGACGAGCGAGGCGCCGGCGAGCAGAGCCCAGCGCTCACGAGTCGGCATATCGGCCCTTGGCGGCGAAGAGACCGGATGGCCGCCGCTGGATGAAAAGGATGACCAGCACCAGGATCGCCACCTTGCCGAACACCGCGCCCAGGCCGGGCTCGATGAGCTTGTTCAGCCCGCCGATGCCGACGGCCGCCACGACGGTGCCGGCCAGCTTTCCCACCCCGCCCGTCACCACCACCATGAACGAGTCGACGATGTAGTTTTGGCCGAGCTCCGGCCCCACGTTGCCGATCTGGGTGAGCGCGCAGCCGGCGAGCCCGGCAAGCCCCGCGCCCAACGCGAACGTGAACGCGTCCACGCGGCGCGAGCGCACGCCCAGGCACGCGGCCATGCCGCGGTTCTGCGTCACCGCGCGGATGCGGAGCCCGGCGTCGGTGCGGAACAGCGCGACGTACATCCCCGCGACCGCCGCCATCGCCAGCCCGATGATGAAGAGCCGGTTGTACGGGAGCTGGAGCCCGACCATGACCGGGACGCCGCCGGACAGCCACCTCGGGGCCAGGACGTCCACGTTGGCCGAGCCGAACCAGAGGCGCAGGCCCTGCTGAATCATGAGGCTCACGCCCCACGTAAGGAGCAGCGTCTCGAGGGGGCGACCGTAGAGGAAGCGGATGACGCCGCGCTCGAGGGCGAGGCCGGCGGCGGCGGAGACGAAGAAGGCGAGCGGCAGCGAGACGAGGAAATAGTAGTCGAAGGCCCCCGGCGCATGCGTCTGGAACCAGCCCTGGATGACGAAGGTCGTGTAGGCCCCGAGCGCCATCAGCTCGCCGTGGGCCATGTTGATGACACCCATGAGACCGAACACGATGGCGAGCCCCAGCGCCATCAGGAGCAGGATGGAGCCGAGGGACAGCCCCTGGAAACCGATCTGGATGGCGGAGGTGAGGAGGGCCCAGCGCTCCACCCGCTTCACCGCCTCCGCGGCGGCCTGCCGCACCGGAGTGCTCGCGCCCGTGTCGGCCGCAACCTCCCGCAGACGATCCAGCGAGTCCTCACTGGCCAGAGCGCCCAGCTTGGCCGCGGCCGCCGCGCGCTCCCCGTCACTCGCCGTCTTGAGCCGGATCTGCGCGATCGCCTGCTCGAGCTCGTAGCGTACCCAGCGATCCTTCTCCTTGCCCAGCGCCTCGGTCAGGCTCGGGATGGCGCCGGGATCGCCCGAGTTGCCCATCTTGGTGGCCGCCGCCTTGCGGACCGTCCAGTCCGGGTCGGCGAGCTGCGCGTGGCCGGAGAAGGCGTCGATGAGAGGACGAACGGCTAGTCGCAGGCGGCGCCCCGTGGCGACTTCCTCCAATGTGCTGACCTCCACGAGGAGGGGCTTGCCGTCGGGCCCCAGAAGCGGCTCGCGCGCGTACGCGCCGAAGAGGGGCACCAGGGTCTTGTCGCCGTCCGTCACCTTGTCCCCGACGATGACGGTCTCCTTCTTGCCGCCGGGGAGTGGCCGCACGAACACGCTGCCCTCGCGGAGCGCCTCGAGCAGCGGCAGGACCTTGCGGTCGCCGGTCTTGCCGAGCGTCACCGCCGCCGCCTCCTGGACCGCGCCATCGGACGAGGCGACCTCGGCGAGGGCCTTCGCGATCTCGGGAGGCAGCGCGGCCGCTGCCGGCGCCTGCGCCGCCGCCGGGGCGGCGAGCCCCGACTGCAGCAGCAGGGCCAGCAGGACGTACGTCATCACCTCGTCTTATGCCTTCTTCTGGTACGTGCCCTGGTGCTTGACCCAGTCGCAACCCTTGTCGGGGCTCGTGTATTCACTCCACGGCTCCGCCTTCACCAGCCCCTTGGAGCGCGACACGACCTTGAACTGCCCGTCCTTCAGGATCTCCCCGATGAGCACCGGCTTGTACGTGTGGTGATTGGCCTCGTCCATCTTCATCTTCCCGCCCGGCGCCAAGAACTCCTGCCCATACACCGCCTTCCGGACGGCGTCGACCTCGAACGACTTGGCCTTCTCGACCGCCTGCTTCCAGACGTAGACGCCGAAGTACGCGGCCTCCATCGGATCGTCGGTGACGCGCTTGTCGGCGGCGGCGAGGTTGTTCTTCTTCGCGTAATTCTTGAAGCTCTGCACGAAGGTCTTGTTCTGGGGCGTCGAGACGGACTGGTAGTAATTCCACGCGGCGAGATGGCCGACCAGCGCGGACGTATCCATACCGCGAAGCTCGTCCTCGGCCACGCTGAACGCCATGATCGGCGCGTTCTCGGATCGGAGGCCCTGGTTGGCGAACTCCTTGTAGAAGGGCACGTTCGAGTCGCCGTTGATGGTCGAGAGCACCGCGGCGTTGCCGCCGGAGGCGAAGCGCTTGATCTTGCCGACGATGGTCTGATAGTCCTGGTGATTGAACGGCGTGTATTCCTCCGCGATGGAGTCGGCCGGGACACCCTTGGCGAGAAGGTACGCGCGCAGAATCTTGTTGGCCGTGCGTGGGAACACATAGTCGGTGCCGAGCAGGTAGAACTTCTTGTACCCGCCGCCCTCCTTCGACATGAGGTACTCCGCCGCCGGGATCAGCTGCTGGTTCGGCGTGGCCCCCGTGTAGAAGACGTTCTTCGAGCACTCCTCCCCCTCGTACTGCACGGGGTAGAAGAGGAGTCCGTTGTTGCTCTCGAAAACCGGCAGCACCGACTTGCGGCTCACCGAGGTCCAGCAGCCGAAGACGACCGCGACCTTGTCCTGGAGGAGGAGCTGTTTCGCCTTCTCCGCGAAGAGGTCCCAGTTCGACGCGGGATCCACGACCACGGGCTCGATCTTCTTGCCCATGACCCCACCCTTGGCGTTGATCTCCTCGAACGCCATCATGCACACGTCGCGTAGCGACACCTCGCTGATGGCCATGGTGCCGGAGAGCGAGTGGAGCACGCCCACCTTCACCGTGCCACCCTGCGCCCGGAGCACCGCCGGGAATCCGATGCCGGCCGCCGCGCCCGCGCCGACCACCGCCGCGGTCTTGAGGAAGCTCCTTCTCGTCACGCCCTGCATGCCCGACTCCTTTCACGGCAAAGAGGTTGAAGTGGCCAGCGGCGACGGTGCCGTGCTCGGCGCAACGACGGTGTCGTGCCGGGCTGCGGAGATGGAGAGCAAGCGATGTGCCGCCGCCCTCGGTGAATGTTTTCAAGCGATTGCAGGAGCCCCGCCCGATGGGTGACTGCCTCCATAAGAAGCAGTCGCCGGGCGCTTGCCGAGAATGTGAGCAGCGCGGCGACTACTTGCCGGCTCGCCCGTGGGCGATCTCCTCGGTGAGGAGCAGCGCCTGGGCGACCTCGGCCATGGGCCGGCGGCTGTCCATCGCGGTCTTCTGGATGCGCCGGAACGCATCGGGCTCGGAGAGACCGAGCCGCTGCATCAGGATGCCTTTCGCCCGCTCGATGAGCTTGCGCGTCTCGAGCGTGCGCTTGAGCGCTTCGTTCTCCTGCCGCATGGCGGTGAGCTCGCGGAAGCGCGAGACCGCCACGTCCAGGGCCGGGCCCACCTCCTCCGCGCGCAGCGGCTTCACGAGGAATGCGAGCACGCCGGCTCCGATGGCGCGCGCGGCCACCGCGGTGTCGGTATGGCTGGTGAGCATCACCACGGGGCAGGCGCCCGAGGCCATCACCTGGCGCGCCGCCTCGACCCCGTCCCCGTCGGGCAGCCCCACCGCCATGATGACGACGTCCGGCCGGTGCTTCCCCACGAGGTGCACGACGTCCTCGACCCGGCTACCGTTGCCCTTCACCTGCCCGCCCTGCGCGATGACCGCCTCCGCAACCGCCGCGCGGGAGGGCGCGTGATCATCCACGACGACGACCTTCCATCTGGGTGTCATGCCGACGATGGAGCAGCAAGGCGGGTGCCAAGGCGCGCCCGACGGAATATCGCGCGATTGGCGGGAGGCGACGGAGCCGTCTGCTCAGGCGCGGTGCAGGTGCCACGCGTCGGCCCAGCGCCTGAGCCGACTGCCCTTCCACGGGGCAGCGAACGCACGACGGCCCCCGGAGCTGTGCGCTCCGGGGGCCGAGGAGACGACAGCCGGCGAGCCCGGCCTAGATGTCGTAGTAGAGGGCGAACTCGTACGGATGCGGCCGCAGCCGGATGGGGTCCACCTCGTTCTTCCGCTTGTACTCGATCCAGGTCTCGATGAGGTCCGGCGTGAACACGTCGCCCTTGAGGAGGAAGTCGTGATCCTTCTCGAGGTTGTCGAGCACGATGTCGAGCGCGCCGGGGAGCTGCTTGATCTTCTTCTGCTCGGCAGGCGGCAGCTCGTAGAGGTCCTTGTCCACCGGCTTGCCCGGGTCGATCTTGTTGGCCACGCCGTCCAGGCCGGCCATCACGCAGGCCGCGAAGGAGAGATACGGGTTGCAGGTCGGATCGGGCGTGCGGAACTCGATGCGCTTGGCCCCTTCCGACTTCGAGTACATCGGGATCCGGATGGCGGCGGAGCGGTTGCGCTGGCTGTATACGAGGTTGATCGGCGCCTCGTAGCCCGGCACCAGCCGCTTGTAGCTGTTGGTCGAGGGGGCGATGAAGGCCAACAGCGCGGGCGCGTGCTTCAGAATGCCGCCGATGTAGTAGAGGCAGGTCTTGGAGATGTCCGCGTAGCCGCCCCGCTCGTAGAAGAGGTTCTTGCCGTTCTTCCACAGCGACTGGTGCGTGTGCATGCCCGAGCCGTTGTCCTGGAAGAGCGGCTTGGGCATGAAGGTGGCAGTCTTGCCCCACTTCTTCGCGGTGTTCTTCGCGCAGTACTTGTACCAGCACACCCGGTCCGCCATCTTCGTCAAGGTGTCGTAGCGCATGTCGATCTCGGTCTGGCCGCCGGTCGCCACCTCATGGTGGTGCACTTCCACGCGAATGCCCACCGACTCCAGCGCCAGCACCATGTCGGACCGGATGTCCTGGAAATGGTCCATGGGCGGAACCGGGAAGTACCCCTGCTTGTAGCGGGGCTTGTAACCGAGGTTGGGCCGGTCCGGCGTGCTCTCCTTGCCGGTGTTCCACGCGCCCGCCTCGGAGTCGATGAAGTAGTACCCGTGGTTGAAGCCCTGATCGAAGCGGATCGAGTCGAAGAAGAAGAACTCGAGCTCGGGACCGATGTAGACGGTGTCGGCGAGGCCGCCCTTCTTCACGTAGGCCTCGGCCTTCTGAGCCACGTAGCGCGGATCGCGGGTGTAGGCCTTCCCGGTCACGGGGTCCTTGACGTTGCAGATCAGCACCAGAGTGGGTACCGCGGTGAACGGATCCATCTGGGCCGTCGAGGGATCGGGGATGAGCAGCATGTCCGACTCGTCGATGGTCTGGAATCCGCGGATGGACGAGCCGTCGAAGCCGAGGCCGTCCTCGAAGATGCCCTCGTTCAGCTCGGAGATCGGGATCGAGAAGTGCTGCCAGAGCCCCGGCAGGTCGATGAACCGGAGGTCAACGATCTTGGCTCCCTTCTCCTTCGACAGCTTCACCACGTCCTTCGGGGTCATTCCTGCCTCCTTATGAAAGTTCGTTGGGACTCAAAACCGGGGGCCGGCAGGCCCGTCCTGGCCCCGCCGGCCTCAGACACTAGAGGCTTCGCTCTCCTCCGTCAAGGCCCGGCTAGTGCGCGGCCCGCGCCTTGGCCTGGGTGGCCCGCATCGCCTCCTCGAATGCTCCGCCGCTCACGGAGTACTCGCCGCCTCCGCCGAGCGCGTATGCCGTCTCCGAGTGCTGAGACAGATCGAGCCCGGCCATCTCGTCCTCCTCGCTCACGCGGAGGCCCATGACGGCGTCGAGCACCTTCAGGATGACCGTGGTCATGACGAACCCGAGCACGAGGGTCACCCCCACTGCCATGATCTGGATCACGAGCTGCTTGGGATTGCCGTAGAGGAGGCCGTCCCCGCCCGCGTCGTTCACCAGCTTCGTGGCGAAGATGCCGGTGGCGAGGGCGCCCCACGTGCCGCCCACGCCGTGCACGCCGACCACGTCGAGCGAGTCGTCGTAGCCGATCTTCGCCTTGAGGTTGCACGCGGTGTAGCAGATCACGCCTGCCACCGCGCCGATCGCGATCGAGGCCATCGGGGTGACGAAGCCGGCCGCCGGCGTCACCGCAACGAGCCCGGCCACCGCGCCGGACGCCGCCCCCAGCACCGTCGGCTTTCCGCGCGACGCCCACTCGGTGAACATCCAGGCCAGCGCCGCCGCCGCTGTCGCGGTGTTGGTGGTCACGAACGCGTGGCCGGCGAGGCCGTTGGCGGCGAGCGCGCTGCCCGCGTTGAAGCCGAACCACCCGAACCAGAGAAGCCCCGCCCCCATCACGGTGAGCGGCAGGTTGTGCGGCGGCATCGGCTGATGGCCGAAGCCGCGCCGCTTGCCGATCACCAGGGCCGCCGCGAGCGCGGAGACGCCCGAGGAGATGTGCACCACGGTGCCGCCCGCGAAGTCGAGCGCACCGAGGTTGCGCAGCCAGCCACCCACGCCCCACACCCAGTGGGCGAGCGGGTCGTAGACCAGGGTCGCCCACGCGAGGATGAAGACGATGAACGTCGAGAACTTCTTGCGCTCGGCGAACGCGCCGGTGATGAGCGCCGGAGTGATGACCGCGAACATCATCTGGAAGAGCATGAACACCTGGTGCGGGATCGTGGCCGCGTAGTCGGCGTTGGGCGTCTGACCCACACCGCGCAGTCCGACCCACTCGAGGCCTCCGATGATGCCGCCCTTGTCGGGCCCGAACGCCAGACTGTAGCCCCACAGCACCCACTGGACCGAGATGAGGGCGAGGATGATGAAGCTGTGCATGAGGGTGCCGAGCGCATTCTTCTGCCGCACCATGCCGCCGTAGAAGAGGGCGAGGCCGGGCGCGGTCATCAGCAGCACCAGCGCCGAGGACATGAGCACCCATGCGGTGTCGCCCGAGTCGATCTTGGGCGCCGCGGGGGTGGCTGGCGCCGCCGGCGCGCCGGCCGCGGGCGCGGCGGCGTCCGTCTTCGGCGCCTCGGCGGCAGGCGGAGTCGCCGGAGTCTGGGCAAAGGCGGCCGACGCCATCGCTCCCAGCCCGGCCAGCAACACGACGAGCACGACGATCCTGGAAAGTCTGACCACGGCGCGTCCTCCTTGACGGCGCCTCACAGCGCGCTCTCGTCCCGCTCGCCCGTCCGGATCCGGATCGCCGTGTCCACCGGCGTGACGAAGATCTTGCCGTCGCCGATGTTCCCGGTCTTGGCCGCGCTCGCGAGCACGCCGGCGACCTTGTCGGTGAGGTTGTCGGGGACGACGACTTCTACCTTGATCTTCGGGAGGAAGTCCACGGTGTACTCGCCGCCCCGGTACAGCTCCGTGTGCCCTTTCTGCCGTCCGAACCCGCGCACCTCGGAGACGGTCATGCCGATCACGCCGATCCCCGTGAGGGCTTCCTTCACCTCGTCGAGCTTGAACGGCTTGATGATGGCTTCGATCTTTTTCATGGGTGGCCTCCCGGCGCGGGAGGTTGCACCTAGCATGCCGCTTCGCCCAGGGAGCAGAGCACCGGGTAATCAGCCGGTTACGACACACCGCCGCGATGCTCGAGTCGCGGGGGTGCCCACGGAATAGGCAGGCCGTCGGCGAGTGCCTCGGCGCTAGGCAGGCGTGGCGCGCGGCCGGGCGATCAGGAGGACTTCGCGCGCGGCACGGTGGGAGCCGCGGTCGCGACCGGAACGGTCGGCGTGGCCTCGCCCAGCGCATCGTCCACCGCGGCCCGCACCTGGCCGAGGTCCGCGGTCTTCTGGGCGGCCCGCACCCCAGGCACCGCGAAGCTACGCTCGCCGGAGACGAGCCCCGAGCAGACGACCACCGGCGTGCGCAAGCCACGACGCTCGAGCGCACGAAGGAAGTCGAGCCCATTGAGTCGGGGCAGCCGGAGGTCGAGCACGATGACGTCCGGCTGCGAGCGATCCAGGAGACCGAGCGCCTCGATGCCGTCCTCGGCTTCCACGATGCGGAAGCGTGGCTTGAACGCCATGGCGTAGAGACTCCGCCAGGTGGGATCGTCGTCGACGATCAGCATGGTCCGCATCGGCTGTTCCCCAGGCTTCCAGGGAAGCAATCAGGCTGCCGAGTACGAACTGACTATTTTTCAGCTACTTGAGAGGAGGGAGCCTGCGCGGTGCGTTAGCGCCCTGACGGTCCCCTGTCCGCGTGGGTGTCGCCGCTAGGTGCGGCGCTGCGGAATCCCGTGGCGGCGCATCTTGGAGTATAGCGTCGGGCGCCGGAGACCCAGGACGGCGGCGGCGGCCTGCTTGTTCCAGCCGGTGGACTCGAGCGCGCGCACGATCGACGCCCGCTCGATCTCTTCCAGGGAGCCGGACGACGGCTGCGTCGCGGTCACGCTTCCCGTCTCCGCGCGCAGCGACTCCGGCAGGTCGGACAGCGCGATCTCCGTGCCGCGGGCCACCAGGACCGCGCGCTCCACCGCGTGCTCCAGCTCGCGCACGTTGCCGGGCCACTGATAGGCGAGGAGCCGGCGATAGGCCTCGGGATCGATGCCCTCCACCGGGCGCATGTGCTTCTCGCGGAACCGCTCGAGAAAGGCCTTGGCGAGCAGGGCGATGTCCGATCCGCGCTCGCGGAGCGGCGGCATCGGTACGGTCACGGTGTTGATGCGGAAGTAGAGGTCCTGCCGGAGCTTGCCCTCGCGCACGGCCGTCTCGGGATCGCGGTTCGTCGAGCAGAGCAGCCGGAAGTCCACGGGCACCGTGCGCGAGCCGCCGAGGCGCCGCACCTGCCGGTCCTCGAGGACGCGCAGCAGCTTGGCCTGGAGGTCCATCGGCATCTCGGTGATCTCGTCCAGCAGCACCGAGCCCTTGTGCGCCTCTTCGAGCAGGCCGGCCTTGTCGGTGGTGGCGCCGGTGAACGCGCCCTTGACGTGCCCGAACAGCTCGGACTCGATGAGGTCCTTGGGCAGGGCCGCGCAGTTGATCTTGACCATGGGGCCGCTCGCCCGCGTGCTCTTGGCGTGGAGAGCGTTGGCGGCCAGCTCCTTCCCCGTGCCGCTCTCACCGACGATGAGGACGTTGGCGTCGGAGCCGGCCACCGACTCCAGCAGGTCGAACATACGGCGCATCGAGGGAGAGCCGCCGAGGAGCTCGCCGAGCCCCGACTGCTCCGCGAGCTTGCGCTTGAGGTCGGACGTCTCCGCGAGGAGCCGGCGGCGCTCGAGCGCCTTCCCCACCAGCGTCACCATCTCGGCGCTGTCGAACGGCTTGGCCACGAAGTAGAACGCGCCCTGCTTGGTCGCCTCGACAGCCTTCGAGATCGACGAGTGGCCCGTCATGATGATGACTTCGATGGACGGGTCCTTGCTCTTGAGCTGCTGGAGGAGAGCCATGCCGTCGCCGTCGGGGAGGACGAGATCGACCAGCGCGAGCGAGAAGTCGCGCTCCGTCATTTGCCCGATGGCCGACACGGCGTCGCCGGCGACGCCGACGTCGTACCCCTCGCCCTCGAGGACGATGCGGAGCCAGTCAGCGATGGCCGGCTCGTCGTCGACCAGCAGAACACGCGGCTTCATCGATCCTCCCATGGCTCCTTCCAGCCTAGCACGAGCGGCCCTTGTGTCACCATAGTGACACTGAACGTTCCACATAGTTATGAGATATCAGCTAGTTAGTCGTCTCTGTAGAAGGGTTTACCCAATCCTAAGGGCTTGACATGGGAATGCGCCAACACCCCTATAAGGGCTTCGCCCCGTGGACCCCCCTCGCTTGACACGTCCGGAGGGCGCGAGCAATATGGCGCCCATGCAATTCGGCTTTGCTCTGCAGGGCCGTGGTCCGCTCTCCAAGCCGGACATCCTGTTCAAGCTCGCGCAGAAGGGTGACGCCCTCCGCTACGCGTCCGCGTTCGTGACCGACCACGTGGTGATTCCCGTCGAGATCGAGTCCGCGTATCCCTACTCCGCGAATGGCCGTGTCGCGGGCGATTGGAAGGAGGGCTATCTCGAGCCGCTCCCGCTGATGGCTCATCTGGCCGCGATCACGAAGCGGATCCGCATCGGGACCAGCGTCCTCATCATCCCGTACCGCAATCCCGTGGTGACCGCGAAGATGCTCGCGACGATGGACCTCTTGTCCGGCGGGCGGATCATCCTGGGCGCAGGCGTCGGCTGGATGGAGGAGGAGTTCCAGGCGCTCGCCGCGCCCGCCTACACGGAGCGCGGTCGTGTCACCGACGAATTCATCCGGCTCATGCGCGAGGTCTGGACGCGCGAGCCGGTGGACTTCAAGGGGCAGTACTACTCGCTGAAGCCGGTCAGCGCGCTGCCCAAGCCGCTGCAGAAGGGCGGCATTCCCGTCTGGACGGGCGGCCATACCGACGCCGCGCTGCGCCGCGCAGGACAGGTCGCGGACGGGTGGCACCCCATCGGGCTGCGGCCCCCGGGCTTGCTCGAACCCGAGGAGTACCGGCAGAAGGTCGCCATCGTGCGGGACTGGGCGCGAAAAGTCGGCCGCGATCCGCAAGCGATCACCATGAGCTTCCGGGTCCCGCTCGAGCTGCGACCCCGAGGCGCCAAGCCCGCGGGCGGCGATCGCACGCTGTTCCGCGGCACCACCGCGGAGGTGGTGGAGGACATCCGGACGTATCAGCGTCTCGGGGTCACGCACTTCGTGTGGGACCTGACCGCCACCGACCTCAAGGGCGCGCTCGCCTTGCTCGACCGCTTCGCCGCCGACGTGCGGCCCAAGGTCCAGCGCCTCCCGCGGTAGCGGGCCCATGCCGGTCTTGCCCGAGCCCGTCGCGGGATTCATCTCCGCCGGCCGCGTGGGCCGACTCGGCAACGCCAACGCCTCGGGGGAGCCCTTCGTGGTGCCGTTCTGCTACGCGTGGGACGGCCACGCGCTCTACTCCGCGATCGACGCTAAGCCCAAGCGCGTCGCGGCGCAGAGCCTCCGGCGGGTCCGCAACATCCGGGAGAACCCCCGCGTGAGTGTGGTGATCGACGAGTATGCCGAGGATTGGAGCCGTCTGCGCTGGGTGCTCATCCAGGGCCGCGCGGAGATCCTCACCGAGGGGCCGGAGTTCGAGCGCGGCGCCGATCTCCTGCTCGCAAAGTATCCGCAGTACCGCCACATGGGCCTCGCGACGGACGCGGGCACCATGGTCAAGATCACGCCCGGCCGCATCAGTCACTGGAGCTTCGCGCCATGACCGCGCTCGACCGCGCCCTCGCGCGGGCCGCGGCCGGCCGCACCCCCGACGCTGCGCAGGCCGAGACGCTGCTCGGGACGCCGCCCGAGCGCACCGCTGAGCTCTTGGCTGCCGCCGCGGCGCTGCGCGATCGCGGCCACGGCCGCACGCTCACCTTCTCCGCCAAGGTCTTCGTCCCGCTCACCACCCTCTGCCGGGACTATTGCGGCTATTGCACCTTCCGTAAGGACCCGGGCCAACCCGGCGCGCACACGATGACGCCCGACGAGGTGCTGGCGCTCGTCCACGCCGGCGAGCGTCTCGGCGCCAAGGAGGCGCTCTTCTCGCTCGGCGACAAGCCGGAGGCGCTCTTCCCGGAGCACCGCGAGCTCCTGCGCCGCATGGGGCACCGGACCACCATGAGCTACCTGCGCACGGTGTGCGAGCGAGTCGTCGCGGAGTCGAGCCTCCTGCCCCACGCAAATCCCGGCCTGATGTCCGAGCGCGATCTCTCGGCCCTGCGAGAGGTCAACGTGAGCATGGGCATCATGCTCGAGACCACATCGGACCGGCTGCTCGGTCCCGGGATGGCGCACGATCGCGCGCCCGACAAGGTGCCGGCGCGACGCCTCAAGACCATCGAGCTGGCCGGCAAGCTTCAGATCCCGTTCACCACCGGCATCCTCATCGGCATCGGCGAGACGCACGCCGAGCGCGTGGCCGCGCTCTGCGCCATTCGCGACCTCCACGAGCGCTACGGCCATATCCAGGAAGTGATCGTCCAGAACTTCCGCGCCAAGCCCACCATTCCGATGCGCGGCGTGCCCGATCCCACCGTGCCCGACCTCGCCCGCACGATCGCGGTGGCGCGCTTGCTGCTGGGCGGAGACATGAATATCCAGGCCCCGCCGAACCTCGCCGATGCCGCGTACGGCCTCTTGCCCGCGGCGGGGCTCAACGACTGGGGCGGTGTCTCACCGCTGACGCCGGACCACATCAACCCCGAGCGTCCCTGGCCGCTCATCCGCGAGCTGCGTCGCGCCACCGAGGCCGCGGGCCATGTCCTCCGCGAACGCCTCGCCATCTACCCCGCGTACACGAGGCGGGTCGAGTTCGTCGACGCGCGTCTCCGCGACGCGATTACCCGCTACACGGACGGTGACGGCCTCGTACGGCAAGACCTGGAGCGCTGGCGCGCATGGTAGGCTACAACCCTTGCGGAGCTGCGCGGGACGGAGCCGCGCGGGATGCCCTAACCGATTGCACCGGTCAACATGCGAAAGCATGTTGAGATTCAATACACAGAAAGCGACCTCACGCGAAACCGCGAACCGGAGACAGCCGACGTGGACACGATCAATCTCGACTGGGCGACGCAGGATGTGCGACACATTCTCGGCCGGGCGCTGGACGGCGACGAGGTCTCGGTGGCCGAGGGCGTCCGCCTCACCGAGGCGGAGGGGCGTGATCTCCACGCGCTCTGCCTCGTGGCCGACGAGATGCGGCGCCGCCAGGCCGGCGAGCTCGTCACCTACGTTGTGAACCGCAATATCAACTTCACCAACGTCTGCATCAAGCACTGCACGTTCTGCGCCTTCAGCCGCGACCATCGCGAGGAGGAGGGCTATTTCCTGCCTCTCGACGAGGTGGTGCGCCGGGCCATCGAGGCCTGGGAGATGGGCGCCACCGAAGTGTGCATCCAGGCGGGGCTTCCGCCCAAGCTCGATGGCCACTACTACATCGACCTCTGCCGCGCCATCAAAGCAGCGGTGCCGGAGATGCACCTGCACGCCTTCTCTCCCGAGGAGGTGCTGTACGGCTCCACGCGCGCCGGCCTGTCCATTCCCGAGTATCTCAAGCTGCTGCGGGCGGCCGGCCTCGGCACGCTGCCCGGGACCTCAGCGGAGATCCTGGACCAGGAGATCCGCGACATCATCGCCAAGGGCCGCATCACCGTGGACCAGTGGAAGGAGGTCATCACCTCCGCGCACGCCCTGGGGATCCGCACCACGTCCACCATCATGTACGGGCACATCGAGCGGCCGGAGCACTGGGTGCGTCACATGGATCTGCTGCGTGGCATCCAGAAGCAGACGGGCGGCTTCACCGAGTTCGTCCCCCTCTCGCTGATTCACTCCGAGGCGCCCATGTATCAGCGGGGCCTCGTGCCAGGCGTGCGGCCGGGCGCGACGGGACTCGAGGTGGTGAAGATGCACGCCCTCGCCCGCCTGATGCTCGGCCCCACGTTCCGGAACATCCAGTGCTCGTGGGTGAAGGAAGGCCCGAAGCTCTCCCAGCAGCTCCTCACCTGCGGCGCGAACGACCTCGGCGGGACGCTCATCAACGAGTCGATCTCGACGTCCGCGGGCGCGGGCTACGGCCAGCTCGTGCCGCCCGCCGAGCTGCGGCGCCTCGTGCGCGACGCCGGGCGCATCCCCGCACGCCGGAGCACGGAGTACGAGATTCTCAAGGTCTACAAGACCGAGGCCGATGACGATGCATCGCCGCTCGATACGGTGGCCGACGCGGAGTCGCGCTTCGGCTCCTATCGCCGCCTCACCGCCTCGTCGCAGTTCCGCTTCGTTCACCCCTTGAAGACATCCGCGGGTTAGGTGAGACTAGGGCGCCGTTCAGCCCGACCCTTCACGTCCAACTCAGCAACGGAGGCGCTCCACATGGCAAAGTCGATGACCAAGTCCGCCATCCTCGGCCACCTCGCACAGAAGTCGGAGCTCAGCAAGAAGCAGGTCGCCGATCTGATGGATAATCTCTTGACCCTCGCCACCAAGGAGGCGAAGAACGTCTTCATCCTTCCTGGATTCGGACGCCTCGTCCTCGCGAACCGCAAGGCGCGCATGGGTCGCAACCCCCAGACCGGCGAGCCCATCAAGATCCCCGCGAAGCGCGTCGTGAAGTTCCGACTCTCCAAGAGCCTGAAGGACTCGGTGCTTGGGAAGAAGTAAGGCCGCCGAGGGGCTCGCGTACCGCACGCTCGCCGACCCCGCCCGGGACGCCCGGGACCTCTTCGGCTTCGTCGGCGCGTGGGCCCCGCCCGGGCCGGCGGTTTCCGCCGGTTGGGGCGCCTGGGACGGCGACCGCCTCGTGGGCGCCCTCCTCCTCGAGCGGGCGGAAGCTGCGGGCATGCTCTACGGCCCGGTGGTGGTCGTCCCCGATGCGGACGATCCCGAGGCCCCTTTCGATGTCGCGGTCCAACTCCTGGAACCGGCCCTGAGCCTCTCGGAGGCTCAGGGCATCGATACGCTCTATACCCGCCCCCAAGGGCTCGACCGCATCTGGGTCCGCACCGGCTTCATCCCGATTCCCGAGGCGGATCTCCCCGTCGCCCTGCGCGGCCGCCCCGGCCTCGGGCTTTTCGGCTGGCGAGGGGGCACCGCGATCTGGAGCATGGCGGGCCGCGCCGAGGCCGTCCGCCGCGGCGAGCGCGTGTCCGAAGGCACCCGGGCGCCCCGGCCCGCCGGCGGCCGGCGCCGCCGCTGATCCGGCGATGCGCGTCGTCGCCCTCGCCGGTGGAACCGGCGCGGCCAAGCTCCTCCGGGGGCTGACACCGCTGCTACCGGGCGGCGCGCTCACCGTGATCGGCAACACCGGAGACGACACCGAGCTCTGGGGCCTTCACATTTGCCCCGATCTCGACACGGTGTCCTACACGCTGGCCGGCCTCATCGACGAGCGGAAGGGCTGGGGGCTTCGCGACGAGACCTTCAACGCCCTCGAGCAGATGCCGCGCTTCGGGGAGCCCGGCTGGTTCGGCCTCGGAGACCGCGACCTGGCCACGCATCTGCACCGTACGCGGCTCCTGCGCGAGGGGCGCGGGCTCACCGAGGTGACGGCCGACATCACCGCGGCGCTGGGAGTGCCCGCTCGCGTCTTGCCCATGTCCGATCAGCCCGTGCGGACCCGCATCCTTGGCCCCGAGGGCTGGATCTCGTTCCAGGAGTATTTCGTGCGCGACAAGGCGCAGACCGAGGTGCGCGCCGTGGAGTACGCCGGCGCCGCATCGGCCGCGCCGGCTCCGGGCGTCCTGGCGGCGCTCCAGAGCGCCGACGCCGTGATCGTGTGCCCTTCGAACCCCATCACCTCCATCGGGCCCATCCTCGCCGTGCCCGGCATCGTCCCGATGCTGCGGAACACCGAGGCCACCGTGGTCGGCGTCAGCCCCATCGTCGGGGGCGAGGCGGTCTCGGGCCCCGCGGGCCGGCTCATGGCGATGGCTGGGCTGCCGGTCTCGGCGGCGGGCGTGGCTCGGGCGTACGCGTCCTGGCTCGATGTGCTGATCGTCGATGAGCGGGACCGGGGCCTCGTCGCCGAGCTCGCCGCGCTCGGCGTCCGCGGTGTCGCGGCACCGACCCTCATGGCGGATCGCGCGGCGGAAACCGCGCTCGCCCGGCGCGTCCTCGAGAGCCTTCGATGAGCGCCGGGATCTTCACCGCCGTGCCGGTGAAGGACCTCATGAACGCCAAGCAGCGGCTCATCCCTGCCCTCGAGCCCGCCGAGCGCCATGACCTCGCCGCCGCCATGCTGGAGGACGTGCTGGACGCGCTCGGCGCCACGGACGGCCTCGACGTGCACCTCATCACGCGCGATCCCGATATCCTCGCGCTCGCGTGGCGCCGCGGCGTGCCGTGCCTGACCGAGAGCGCGAACCGCGGCCATACCGAGGCGGTAGCCTTCGCCCAGGCCGAGGCAGCCCGTCGGGGCGCCCACGTGTTCCTCACCATTCCCGGCGACGTGCCGTGCACGACCCCGGCGGAGCTGCTCGCGCTCGTCGCCACCGGCGGCGCGCCCGGCGTGACGTTCGTCCCGTCCCGGTCGGGCCTCGGCACGAACGCCGCCCTCCTGTCGCCCGTCGACATCATGCCTCTCAAGTTCGGCGAGCCGTCCTTCGCCAATCATCTCGATGCGGCCCGCGCGCGGGGCCTCACCCCGCGCGTCCTCACGCTGGCCGGCGTCGGGCTCGATGTCGACGCTCCCGAGGACCTGCGCCTGCTCATCGCCCACGGCGCGTCGACGCGCGCGGGGCGGCTCTGCCGCGCGCGCGGGCTGGCCGAGCGCCTGCCCGCCTCCCGCTGATCGTGCCCGCTCGCTACGAGGTGATCGGCATCGAGGGGCTGCCGGAGATCGCGCGGCGCGCGGACCTCGCGTCCCTCATCGTCGAGGCGGCGCGGCGCCAGGGCACCCCGCTCGCCGCGGGGGATCTGCTTGTGGTCAGCCAGAAGATCGTCTCGAAGGCCGAGGGCCGGCTGGTCAAGCTCTCCGATGTCACGCCATCGCCGCGCGCCGCCGCGCTCGCCGCCGAGATCGATCGCGACCCGCGCCTCGTCGAGGTGATCCTCGGCGAGAGCCGTCGCATCGTGCGACAGGCCAAGGGCGTCTTGATCGTGGAGACTCATCACGGCTGGGTCTGCGCCAACGCGGGGGTGGATCAGTCCAACGTGGACGGCGACACCGCCTGCCTCCTTCCCGCGGACTCCGACGCCTCCGCCCGCGCCCTCCGGCGCCGCCTGAACGAGCTGACCGGCCTCACGCTGGCGATCATCGTGGCGGACACGTTCGGGCGGCCTTGGCGCGAGGGCCTGGTCAACGTGGCGGTGGGGCTGGCAGGCATCGAGCCCATCGTCAGCTATCTCGGCGACACCGATCCCGCGGGCCACGTGCTGCAGGCCACCATCCTGGCGGTGGCCGACGAGCTGGCCTCCGCGGCCGAGCCCGTGATGGGCAAGCTGGATCGCATTCCCGTCGTCATCATTCGCGGTGCGCGCTGGACGGCGGCCGAGGCGGACAGCCGGCCGCTGCAGCGCGATCCCGCGCGCGACCTTTTCCGCTGACTTCCACACGAAAGCGAAACCCATGAAGATCGGCATTCTCGGCGGCACCGGCAAGGAAGGCGCAGGCCTGGCGGCACGGTGGGCCCAGGCCGGCCACGAAATCGTCATCGGCTCGCGCGACGCCGAGCGGGCGCGCGCCAAGGCGGCGGAGCTGACCGCGCTCGTGTCGAGCGCGCGCATCAGCGGGGCGGGCAACCGCGAGGCCGCCGCCGCCGCCGAGATCGTCGTCATCGCGCTGCCCGCGGGCGGCCTCGCCGCCACGCTCCCCGACGTGCGCGACGCATGCCGGGGCAAGGTGGTGGTCTCCACCGTGGTGCCGCTGACCTTCGGCGGCCCGCGCCTGTTCACGCCGCCGCCTCAGGGCTCGTCCGCCGAGGAGGCGCAGGAGATGCTGGGCGCGGAGGCGCGCGTGGTGGGCGCGTTCCACCACATCGCCGCACATGAGCTCTCGGCCACCGAGCACGATATCGAGTGCGACCTGCTCGTCTGCGGCGGGGACGCCGAGGCCAAGAAGCGCGTGGCCGACCTCGGCGCGTCGATGGGCCTTCGAACCGTCGACGTGGGCGCGCTCAGCAATGCCGGGCCGCTCGAGGGCATCACGGCGGTGCTGGCCACGATCAACCGGCGTTACAAGCTCAAGAACTCCGGGATCAAGATCACCGGCCTGCCCAGCTAAGGCGACGATACGGGGCCATCCGCTTCGTTGCCGCCCTCAGGCGGGCGTTCAACGTATGCGGCATACGCTTCGCGCCCGGCGCTCGGGTGGCGCCTTGCGGCTGACCCCTTCTCGTCGCCCTACGTGATGCTCCCGAGGAGGCGGGCGGCGGCCGTCTCGAACTCGGCGAAGCTCTCGAAGACGAGATCGGGCTTCTCGGCTTCGAGCTCGGCATAGGGATGGAAGCCGGTGGCCACCGCGACCGCGACCGCGCCAAAGGCGCGCGCGCACTCGATGTCCAGCGGGGTGTCGCCGATCACCAGCACGTCTTCGGGGCGGAAGGCATGGCCGGTAAGCGCGTGCGCCCGCCGCGCCGCCAGGGCCGGCAGCCGCCGGCGGTCGCCGTCGTCGGAGCCGAATGCCCCGGTGCGGAAGTACGGCCACAGCCCAGTGGACGCGAGCTTGATCCGCGCGCCCTCCTCGATGTTGCCGGTGAGGAGCCCCAGGACGACGCCCTCGGTCGCGTCGAGCCGCCGCACCAAATCGGCCACACCCGGCAGCAGCGTCACGCATTGCCCGTCGCCGATTTCCTCCACGAGCCCGCGCGCGTAGCACTCGAAGCAGTCGCCGAGCCCCGCGTGGATCGCCTCGGGCGCGAGGCCTGCCGCCCCCATGAGGTCGGCCACGATGCGCGGATCGGTCTTGCCGCGGAAGTCGTAGCCATCGATGAGGCCCGCGGTTCCGTAGACCCGCAGGAGCGCGGCGCCGAGCGCACGACGGCCCGCGCCCTTGGTGAGCACGAGGGTGCCGTCGATGTCGAAGAGGACGAGACGCACGGGCGCTAGTGGGACGCCGGCGTCACCGGGACGGAAAGGGCGCGGAGCCGCGCCACGATAGGCGGCAGTCGGTCGAGCACGAGGTCCACCTCGGTGGAGGTGCTCCAGCGGCCCAGGGTAAAGCACAGGGAGCCGTCCGCCTCGGCGGGCGTGCAGCCGATGGCGCGCAGGACATGGGAGGGCGTCTGGGTGAGGGCGGCGCAGGCCGAGCCGGACGAGGCCGCGATGCCCTGAAGATCCAGGTCCAGGAGCACGCTGTCGGCCTTGACCCCGCGCAGCACCATGCTCGCGTGGTGGGGCAGGCGCCGCGCCAGCGAGCCGGTGATCCGGCAGTCGGGGATGGCCTCGAGCAATCCCTGGATCAGCCGATCACGCAGCCCGGCGAGCCGCGCGGACTCCCCGTGCGCGCTCTCGCTTCGGATCAGGTCCGCGGCCACGCCGAGCCCGACGAGCCCGGGGAGATTCTCGGTACCCGAGCGAAATCCGAACTCCTGTCCACCGCCCAGGATCTGCGGGGCGAGCTTCACGCCCTTCCGCACCCACAGCGCGCCCGTCCCCGGCGGGCCGTAGATGTCATTGCCCGACACACTCAGCAGATCAATGCCCAGCGCGTCCGCCGCCAGGGGCGCCCGACCGAGCGCCCCCACACCGTCCACGTGCAGCGGCACTCGCGCGGCGCGCGTCACGCGGGCGAGATCGGCGAGCGACTGGAGCGTGCCGATCTCCTCGTTCGCCGCCGCGATGCTCACGATCGCCGTCTCGGGCCGCAGCGCGCGATGCAGCACGTCCGGATCCACCCGCCCCTCGCCGTCCACGGGGAGCAGCGTCACCGCCCCGCCCGCCTTCTCGAGGTCGCGGCAGGCGTTGAGCACCGAGATGTGCTCGACGCACGCGGCGATGACGTGGCGGGGCCGCTCGCCCGTGCGGAGCGCCACGCCCTTGATCGCGAGGTTGTTGGCCTCGGTGGCGCCGGAGGTGAAGATCACGCCGCCGGGCGCGCCGCCGATCAGCCTGGCCACCTTGATGCGCGCCGCCTCCAAAGATTCGCGCGCCTCGGCGCCGAGCGAATGCCGGGCGGAAGGATTGCCGATCCCGGCCTCGAAGAAGGGCCGCATCACCGCGAGCACGCGAGGATCCACCGGCGCGAAGCCGGCGTAGTCGAAGTAGACGCGGCCGGGGGATTCTCCGCCGGCCTCCACCGTCTATCCCGTCTTCCTGACCAGGAAGCGGTAGACCGCCCCGTCGCGGAAGACTCCGATCAGCTCATTTCGGGAGCGCTGGGCCCAGCTCTGCATGTCGGCGTCGGAAGCCGGATCGTCGGAAAGCATCTCCAGGACCTGTCCAGGCGCCAGGTCGCGCAGCGCCTCGCGGGTCTTCACGATCGGCATGGGGCAGAAGAGCGCGGTGCAATCAATCTGCTTGTCAACATTGACGACTTTGGCAACAGACGCCATGTCGTCCTACCCTACCCCACGTCGCGCGCGAGCGTCAAGCGAGCGGTCGCGTTGCTTGACAGTCCGAGAGCCGGAGAGGAATAATCGCAGCGACCGAGCGGTGACCCGGTATTCTCGACGCTCGACCCATGCAAGCCCCGATGAGCCGTCCGATATCGAAGCTCACCCTGGCCCTGTCCGGGGCGATTCTCCTCGTGGCCGCTGCCCTCGTGCTGGTGATCGAGCTGCGGGTGCGTCCGCTCTACGATCCCGCGCGGCTGGGCTTCGCCATGCCCGTCATCGAGGCGCTGCTCGTCCTGGTCGCCGTCTTCGCCGGGGCGCTCGTCGCCCTGAGCCAGCGCCGGGTCCCCGTCGCGCCGGCGACGCCGGCGTCGCTGCCCGTCGACTTGCCCGACGCGGCTCTGACCAGCGGCAGCGAGGAGGTCGGGGCCATGATGGGCGCGTTCTCGCGCATCCTCGGTCGCATCGAGGAGCAAGGGAATGAGATTCAGGACTTCGCCCATCGCCTCGAGGCGGCCTACAAGGATCTCGAGCTCAGCAACGCCCGCCTCAAGGAGTACTCCTTCAAGGACGAGGTGACCGGCCTCTACAACCGGCGCTTCTACTCGATCCGCCTCGAGGAAGAAGTGTCCCGCTACCGGCGCTTCAATCACCCGGTCTCCGTGGTGCTGGTGGACCTCGACGGCTTCAAGGAGATCAACGACGACCTGGGGCACGGCGTGGGCGACGAGGCCTTGCGCGACATGTCGGACATCCTGCTCCGCTACTCCCGCGGCATCAATGTGATCTGCCGCTACGGTGGCGACGAGTTCGCGGTGCTGCTGGTCGAGACGTCCAAGGCGGGCGCGAAGCTCTACGCGGACCGCATCCGCCACGTGCTCTCGACCCATCGCTTCGCGCATGGCCGGCGCCTCACCGCGAGCTTCGGGATCGCCTCGCTGCCCGAGGACGTCGCGCCGGCCGCCGACGACCTCATGCGGGCCGCCGACGAGGCGCTCTACGCGGCCAAGCGCGCCGGGAAGAACCGGGTCTCGGTGTTCGAAGACGTGACCTCGAGCGGCCGGCAGACGGGGCGCACGACGTGAGCCAGCCCGTCGCCGAGCGCCGCGTTCTCATCGTGGACGACGACCGCCAGATCCGGCGCGTGCTCTCGGAGTTCTTCGAAGGCGCCGGCTTCGCCTGCATGCAGGCGATCAACGGCAAGGAGGGGCTCGCGCTGTTCCAGGCCGAGCGCCCGCCTCTGACCGTCACCGATGTGCAGATGCCCGCGCTGTCCGGAGTGGAGTTCCTCAAGCAGGCGCGGGCGCTGGATCCTCATGCCGCGTTCCTCGTTCTCACCGGCGTGGGCGACATCCAGACCGCCGTGGAGAGCCTCAAGTACGGCGCCTACGATTTCATCCTGAAGCCCGTGAACATGGAAGAGCTGCTCAACGCGGCAGAGCGCGCGCTCGAGCACCGGGCTCTCATCCTGGAGCGTCGGGAGTACCATGCCCTCCTCGAGCGACGCATCGCCGAGGCCACCCGCGATCTGGAGGCCACGCTCGGAGCGCTCGAGGAGACGTACCGCAGCACGCTGGAGGCGCTTGGGTCCGCCATCGACACGCGAGACCTCGGCACCCAGGCCCATTCGCGCCGGGTGCGCGGCTACTCGCTCACCATCGCGCGTGCGCACGGCATGAGCAGCGACGCGGAGCTGCGCACGCTCGAGCACGGCGTGCTGCTCCACGACATCGGCAAGATCGGCATCCCCGACGCCATCCTGCTCAAGCCGGGCCCGCTCACCCCCGCCGAGTGGAAGGTCATGCGCACGCATCCCGAGATCGGGCGGCAGCTCGTGGAGCAGATTCCGTTCCTGCGCCCGGCCGTGCCCATCGTCTATCACCACCACGAGCGCTGGGACGGCACGGGCTATCCGCAGGGGCTCAAGGGCGAGGCGATTCCCCTGGGCGCGCGCGTCTTCGCGGTGGCCGACGCCTTCGACGCGATGACGTTCGACCGGCCCTACTCACGCGCGATCGAGTTCGAGGCCGCGCGCGCCGAGATCCAGCGCTCCGCGGGCACCCACTTCGACCCCGCGGTGGTGAAGAGCTTCATGGGCGTGCCGCTCGGCACGCTGGAGGAGATCAGGCGCCGCTCGCTCGTCTAGGGCGCGGGCGACGTGAGCCCGAGCTTGTCCACCGCGTAGGCCTTCTGCTTGAACTTCTGGACCTTCCCCGAGCCGGTGAGGGGGAACTGGTCCACGATCTCCACGTAGCGCGGCACCTTGAAGTTGGCGATCTTGTCCCGCCCGAACGCGATGATCGCCTCCGCGGTGAGGGCAACCCCGGGCTTCGGGATCACGAAGGCCATCACCACCTCGCCCATGATGGGGTCCGGCACCCCCACGATCGAGATGTCGAGGATGCCGGGATGGCGCAGGTAGAAGTTCTCGATCTCGGCGGGGTAGGTGTTGAAGCCCCCGACGATGATCATGTCGGTCACGCGGCCGGTGATGCGGAGGTAGCCTTCCGCGTCCTTCACGCCCATGTCGCCGGTGTGGAGCCACCCGTCGCGGATCTTGTCCGCGGTGGCCTCGGCCTTCTTGTAGTAGCCGAGCATGAGGGTCGGGCCCTTCACGCAGACTTCCCCCTCTTCGCCGGGCGGCAGCGGGCGCCCCGTGGCCGGGTCCACGATGCGGTCTTCGAGCTCGGGCGTGCGTAGCCCCACCGTGGCCACGCGCTTCTCGAGCGCATCGCCGGCGCGCGTCCAGTGGGTGCCGCCGGTGGCCTCGGTGAGCCCGTACACGACGAGGGCGTCCATGCCGAGCCCGTCCTCACGGTCGAGGATCTTCCTCATGATCTCGACGGGAACCGGCGCGGCGCCGATGGAACCGGTCCGGAGCGACGAGAGATCGTAGGACCTGAAGGCGGGGTGCCCCAGCACGGTGATGAACATGGTCGGCACGCCCGAGAAGATCGTCACCCGCTCCGCCTGGATGAGGCGCATCGCTTCGCCGGCATCGAACACGTCCATGAGCACCTGGGTCGAGCCCACGAGGCAGTTGGCCGCGACCCCGCCCATCGAGCCGAAGATGTGAAAGTACGGCACGGGGACCAGGTAGCGGTCCTCGTGAGTCCAGTGGTGGAGGTCCGTGTAGACCTGGCACTTGTAGTACATGTTGCCGTGCGAGAGCAGGCACCCCTTCGGCTCGCCGGTCGTTCCCGAGGTGTAGAGCATCTCCACCGCGTCGTCGGGATCGATGCGGATGCCGTCGAGAGACGGCGCCTCGGGTCGCGCGCCCGCACGCTCCACGCGCGCGAAGTCCACCGCGGCCGGCGGCACGTCCGCGCCCAGCACCACCACGTGACGCAGCATGGGGAAGCGCGCGGCCGGTCTTCCCTTCCCAGCGCGGATCTCGGGGCACATCTCGTCGAGAATGGCCAGATAGTCGATCTTCGCGGCGGGGAAGCGGTCGACCATGATGAGGGCCTTCGCGTCGGACTGCCGGAGCACGTATTCGACCTCGAAGGCCCGATACCTGCTGTTGCACGTGACGGTCACCGCGCCGATCTTCGCGATGCCGAGATTGGCCACGTTCCACTCGACGCAGTTCGGCATCCAGAGCACGACGTGATCACCCGGCCCGAGGCCGAGGTCGAAGAGGCCGCGGGCGAAATCGTCGGCCCGCCGCTTGAGCTCCCGATAGGTCACGCGCTGCCCGCGGAACACCACCGCCTCGCGGTCGGGAAAGCGTGCCGCCGCCCCGTCCAGCATCTGGCCCAGGGTGAGGGCCGGTCCGAGCCCGGCCACGGTCAGACGGCCTGGGCGATGCGCGCCATCACGTTCTGGCGCTTGGCGAGCGCGTCGACCAGTTCCTCCTGGGAGACGCCCTCGGCGAGGCCGCGGTCGATGGCCCGGCAGAGCTCCTCGCCGACCATTTCGGCGCCGGCCCGATCGCCCGCCTCGAGCAGATGCTCGATGCGTGCCGACGCGCCCGCCGCCTGCGCATCCAGGGCCTGGGCCAGCGCATGACGTGTCTCCATCTCGCGGTCGCCGTCGCCGCCGGCGCGGTGAAGCGCGCGGTAGAGCGGATCCAGCGCGCCGGCGGGATCCCCGACCTCGAGGCGACGCAGCCCGAGCTTGACGTGCCCCCACCAGATGCGCCGGCGCAGCTCGTCGAAGCGCGGGGACTCGGCCGATTCCGACGGAAGCGAGGCGATCACCCCGTCCGCGCGCCCGAGCGCCGCCAAGGCGCCCGCCGCGTCATCGCTCGTTTCCACCGCGCTGCCCGCAAGCCGCGCCACCTCGCCGCTCACCGCCTCCCAGTACGTGTCCTCCATGGGAGCGCGGCGATCACCCAGCTCGTCCCAGCCCATCACCTCGCGCAGCCAGCGGTGCCCCGCGCTGTGATCGCGCTTGCCGAGGAAGCCGTCGAGCCGGTGTCCGGCCGCCGTGGCGAGGGCATCGCGAGCACGCTCGACGGCCAGATGGGCCCGCAGGGCCTTGCCCCAGGGCGGCAGCTCGTCGCCGCCGGCGTCGACGGCGACGACATCGAGGCTGGGAAGCTCGACCGCCGGCTCGGCGGAGGGCTGGCTCCCCTGCGCGACGGCGACTTGCCGGAGCAGGCCCACCGCGAGTCGCAGCGCCGCGAGCGTGGCCGCCGAGCCGTCGCCCGCCGCCTCGCCATCCGTCAACAGCCGGCTACCGATCGATTCCGCCAGCGGCATCACGCGCTGCGCGCTGCCGTTGACGTCCGTCTTCGGGAGCGCGCGCACGCCCTGCTCGAAGGCCGCGCGGGTCGCCGCCTCGTCGCCGCGCGCGCGCTGAGCCAGCCCGGCCATGCCCGAGAGCAGCGCGCGCTCGAAGGACGCGGGG
>Ga0111539_10000275_pt1 | contig 61397 bp, 52 predicted proteins | sample RhiMethybrSRZTD1_FD_79667 | JGI IMG/M metagenome (GOLD analysis project Ga0111539, IMG submission 79667) | Populus rhizosphere microbial communities from Tennessee, USA - Rhizosphere MetaG P. TD hybrid SRZTD1 (version 2) (version 2) | ecosystem: Host-associated > Plants > Roots > Rhizosphere >...
ATCGCCGAAGCCGCCGCCGCCCGAGCTCTCCATCATGAGGACGTCGCCCTCCAGCACCGGAAACGCGCTCACCTTCCCCGGCAGCGGCGAGGGCTGGACCGCTCGTCCGTCACGCCGGATCCAGAAGCGATTCGTCGCGCCGGGGCCAGCGCCACAGACGCCGAATGGCGGTAGCACCGCGCGCTCGGCCAGCACCGAAAGCCGGGTGTGCGGCGCCAGGATGCGCACCGCGCGCGTGAGCCCGAGGCCGCCGCGCCACTGTCCGGGGCCGCCGGAATCCTCGCGAAGCGCCGTCGCCTCCACGTGCACCGGGTAGAGCTGCTCGATCGCCTCGATCGGCTGCAGCGTGGTCATGTCGCTCTCGGTCCACGCGCGCACGGTGTTGCTGCCGTCGCCGCCGTCGAAGCCGCCGGTCCCACCCGCCGGGTACTCGTAGAAGATGAACGTCTCGCCGGTCTTGGGGTCTGGACCTCCCACGTAGCAGTGATTGCCGCCGCCCTTGAGGTCGCCGGCCACCTTGCCGTCGAGCGCCTGGGCCAGCGCCCCCTGCACCGCGGTCTCCACCGCGTACTTCACCTCGACCATGCCGCCGCACGGGGCCGGCGGGTTGGCGTTGACGATCGTGCCGCGCGGGGAGATCACCGTGAGCGGCCGGAAGGCGCCGGAGTTCACATCGGAGCCAGGATCGAGGTACGACTTGACGATCGTGAAGGCGCCGGTCGGCGCCATGGCCGGGCCGACGTTGGTGGGCCCTGCCGTCTGGGGCGAGGTGCCGGTGAGGTCAACGGTGATGACGTCGCCGGTGATGGCCACGCGCGCCCGCACCGTCAACGGCTCCAGCCGCTCGCGACCGGATTCCAGGTGCGCCTCGTAGACGAACTCGCCGTCCGGCAGCGCGGTGATGGCGCGCCGCATGCGACTCTCGGCGCGATCCATCAGCTCGGCCACCGCGGCGCGCACCGTGGCCGCGCCGTAGCGCGCGGCCAGACCTTCCACGCGCTCGGCCGCCTTGCGGCAGGTGCCGATCATGGCGTGATAATCACCGCGCCGCTCGCGCGGGCCGCGCATGTTGGCGAAGATCAGCTCCAGCGCCGCGTCGTTGGGCCGGCCGCGCTCCATCACGCGGATGGGCGGGATCCGCACGCCTTCCTGGAAGATCTCGGTGGCGCCGCCCGAGAGGCTGCCCGGGCTCATGCCGCCCACGTCGCCCCAGTGCGCGCGCACCACCGGGAAGACGAACAGCTGGCCGTCGGCGAACAGCGGATGGATCAGGGCGACGTCGTTCAGGTGCGTCCCGCCGGTGTACGGGTCATTGTGCAGGAACAGGTCGCCGGGATGGATGTCGTCGCCGAACTTCTCGCGCACGGCCTTCATCGACCAGGCGATCGGCACGATGTGCAGCGGATGGTCGGCGCCCTTGGACATGGCCACGATCTGCGCGTCGCCGTCCATCAGCACGCAGGAGAAGTCCTCGCCTTCGTAGAGGATGGACGAGTACGCGGTACGCACGAGCGTCACCCGCATCTCGCGCACCGTGGAGACCAGCGTCTCGCGGATCACTTCCAGCGTGATGGGATCGATCATGACCGCTCGAACCTCAGGTTGCCGTGGGCGTCGACCCGGCCGCGCCAGCCGGGCGGGACCACGGTGGTCGCACCGAATTCCTCGACGATGGCCGGCCCGGTCAGCTCGGCGCCGGCCGGCCAGTGCTCACGCTCCCACACCGGGCAGTCGTGGGCGGCGCCCTCGAATCTCACGCTGCGGCGCTCCAGGAGCACCGGTCCGGCGTCACCGGCCGCGTGGAGCGCGGCCGCCGGCTTGGCCACCACCCCGTAGGCGCTGAGGCGGGCGTTGACCAGATCGATCACGGCGGTGGGGTCGGCGTGGCCGTACACGGCCTGGTGGCGCTGGTGGAACGCCGCCTCGACCGCGGCGAGCGGCTCGTCGCCGAGCTCCAGGTTCAGCTCGAAGGCCTGGCTACGGTAACGGAGGTCGAGCGACCGGCGCACGCGCTGCTGGCCGGCGTCGAAGCCTTCGAGCTCGAGCTGGCGCCGCAGGCCGTTTTCCATCTCGGCGAACAGGCCGGCCAGCTGCCCCCACCGCTCCGGCAGTGGTCCCACGCGCGTGCGGACCTCGTCGTGCTTGATGTCGGAGGCGAGCAGGCCGAGCGCCGAGAAGTTTCCGGGATGACGCGGCACCAGCACGCGTGGAATGCCGATCTCGTCGGCCAGCGCCAGCGCGTGCATGGGCCCGGCGCCGCCGAAGGCCACCAGCGTGAAGTCTCGAGGATCGTGGCCGCGCTGGATCGAGATCTCGCGGATGGCGGACGTCATCCGCGCCACGGCGATGCGCACGATGCCTTCGGCCAGCGCGTCCACCGTGAGCGTGCCGCCCATGCGCTCCGCGAGACCGGCCACCGCGGATCGCGCCCGGGCGGCGTCGAGCGCAATGCTACCGCCGAGACGCCGCCGGACGCCGATGCGGCCCAAAACCACGTTGGCGTCGGTGACGGTGGGCTCGGTGCCGCCGAGGCCGTAGGCGGCCGGGCCCGGCGTAGCGCCGGCACTCCGCGGCCCGACCTGCAGGCTGCCGTCCTCGTCGAGCCACGCGATCGAGCCGCCGCCCGCCCCGACCGTGTGCATGTCGATCTGGGGCACCTTCACGGGGAACGCGCCCACCATGGCGTCGGAGGTCGGCAGCGGCGCGAGATCGCGCACCAGGCACACGTCGGTGGAGGTGCCGCCCATGTCGTAGGTGATCAGATCGCGCACGCCGGCGGCGCTGCCCACGAAGCAGGCCTGGCTCACCCCACCGGCCGGTCCCGAGAAGATGGTCTTGATCGGCAGCCGCCGCGCCGTCTCGGTCGTCATCATGCCGCCGCTCGAGGCCACGGTGAGCACGCCGTGCGCGTAGCCGGTCGCGCGCAGCCGCTCCTCCAGGTTGCCGAGATAGCGGTCCATCAACGGCTGCAGGTACGCGTTGAGGACGGTCGTGGAGAAGCGCTCGAACTCGCGGTACTCCGCCACCACCTCGGCCGAGCAGGAGACCGCCAGGCCCGGGCACCGGCCCTTGGCGACATCCGCGATCGTCCGCTCGTGCGCCGGGTTCAGGTAGGCGTGCAGCAGGCACACCGCGAGCGCCTCGGCGTCGGCCGCCACCGCGGCGTCGAGCGCGCGCTCCACGCTGGCAGGATCGAGCGCGATCAGCACGCGGCCGTCGGCCGCCAGCCGCTCGGCGACCTCGAAGCGATGCTTGCGCTCGACCACGGGCTTGGGCCGCACGAAAGTGGGCACGAACAGCGCCGGGATGTTGCGCTTCGTCCGGCCGATCTCGATCAGGTCACGGAAGCCGGCGGTGGTGATCACGGCGACGCGGGCGCCGCGCCGCTCCAGGACGGCATTGGTGCCGACGGTCGTGCCGTGCACCAGTCGCCGGACGTCACGGGCCGCGATGCCGAGCGCGGCCAGCCCCGCGAGCACCGCGTCGGCCTCGTGGCGCGGGCGCGACGGAACCTTGGTGACGACCACCCGGCCGGTGGCCTCGTCGACTGCGGTGAGATCCGTGAAGGTGCCGCCGACGTCGATCCCCACGATGAACATGGGCCGGATGATACACTCCCCGCGGGGTGACCACGGCGCGCGCGCGAATTCGCCGCCGGCAGCTTGCGACGATCGTGCTGGTCGCCTGCGCCATCACGCCCGTCTTCAACGTGCTGACCTCCGAGGCCTCGCTGCGGCAGGCCATCCAGGGCCTGGTCGACGCCGCGCTCATCTCCGGGGCCGTCGGCGGCTACCTGCTGTTCGTGCGCGACGGCTGGCTGCGTCGGTGGTTCCGGCGCATCGGCTTCTGGCGGGAGCTGGCGCTCAGCAGCACGATCGTCCTCGCGCTGTTTCTGGTGGGTCGTGCGACCGGTCAGGTCCTGACGACCGGCCAGCCGTGGCGGTTCGTGGCCAGCTTCGCCGACACCCACCTGATGATCGCCTTGCCGTTCTTCGCCGTGGTCGCCGTGACGATCCAGTTCGTCCTGCAGATGAACCGCATGCTCGGGATCAACGTGCTGGGCTACTTCGTGGCCGGCGTCTACCGGCGGCCGAAGGCCGAGGAGCGCGTCTTTCTCTTCGTCGATCTGGTGGGCTCCACGCAGCTGGCCGAGCGGCTGGGCAGCGCCCGGTATTTCGAGCTGCTCCGCCGCTTCGTGGACGATCTCTCCGAGCCGGTGCTCGAGTCGGACGGTGAGATCTACCAGTACGCCGGCGACGAGGTCGTGATCACCTGGCCGCTGGCGGTCGGGGTGCGGGCGGCCAACTGCGTCGTCTGCTTCTTCGCGATCCGCGCGGCCATGGCGCGCCACCGTGCCCGCTACGAGCGCGAGTTCGGTATGGTGCCGCAGTTCCGGGGCGGGCTCCACGGGGGCACCGTCACGGGCGGCGAGCTGGGCGACCTCCGGCAGCAGATCGTCTTCGTCGGCGACATCCTCAACACGGCCGCGCGGCTGGAGGAATACGCCAAGCGGAGCCAGCTCGACCTCGTCGTCTCCGGAGCGCTGCTGGAGCGCCTGACGCTGCCGGCGGGCGTGGAGGCAACCCGGTGCGGCGAGCTCGCGCTCCGGGGCAAGGACGCGCCCGTGACCGCCTACGGCCTCGCGGTACAATGAACGCACCGGAGGCGTGATGCCGCGAACGATTCTGGAGCCTCGGTTTCAGGTCGAATACCTGTCCATCCTGGACAGTGACGGCAAGCTCGACACGTCGCTCGAGCCTGACATTCCGGCCGCGGACCTCAAGCGGCTCTACCGCGGCATGCTGATCGGGCGCCGCCTCGACGAACGCATGATTCGCCTGCAGCGGCAGGGCCGCATCGGCACCTTCGCCCCGATCAAGGGCCAGGAAGCCTCGCAGGTCGGCGCTGTCTCGACCCTGAAATCGAGCGACTGGATGGTGCCCTCGTTCCGCGAGACCGCGGCCATGCTGTGGCGGGGGTGGCCGCTCGAGAAGCTCCTGATGCTCTACGCCGGCTTCCTCGAGGGCGGCCAGCCGGAGCCCGGGCAGAACGATCTGCCGGTGACGATCCCGGTGGCCACCCAGGTGCCTCACGCCGTCGGGCTCGCCTACGCGGCCCAGTACCGCGGCGACGACGCGGTGGTCATGTCGTTCTGCGGCGACGGCGCCACGTCAGAAGGCGACTTCCACGAGGCGATGAATTTTGCCGGCGTGTGGCACGTGCCGGTGATCTTCGTCGTCCAGAACAACCAGTGGGCCATCTCGGTCCCGCTCAAGAAGCAGACACATTCCAAGACCATCGCCCAGAAGGCGCTGGCCTACGGGATGCCCGGGCTGCAGGTGGACGGCAACGACGTCCTCGCGGTCCACGCGGCGTGTCGGGAGGCGGTCGAGAGGGCGCGCGCCGGCGACGGGCCGACGCTGATCGAGTGCGTCACCTACCGTCTGGGCGTGCACACCACGGCCGATGACCCGACCAAGTACCGCTCGACCGAGGAGGTGGAAGCGTGGGAGCGCAAGGATCCGCTCACGCGCTTCGGGGCGTATCTGCAGAAGAAGAAGCTCCTGGACGACGGGCTGACGGAGTCGGTCGACGCCGAGATCGCCGACGCGGTGAAGCGCTTCGAGGCGCTCGGGACTCCCGATCCGCTCACGATGTTCGAGCACGCCTATGCCACGCGCCCGCCGCATCTCGAGACCCAGCGTGCCGAGCTGGCCGCTCACCTGCAGAACGGCAACGCCGCCGGCGCCCCGCCGGCCAAGGATCCGCCCTCGCCCCCGATGCGCGGCCAGCGCACGAGCCGACGGTGACGCCATGGCCAAGCTGAACCTGGTCAAGGCCCTGAACCTGGCGCTCCTTCAAGAAATGGAGCGCGACGAAGACGTCCTGATCATGGGCGAGGACGTGGGCGTCGACGGCGGCGTGTTCCGCGTCACCGAGGATCTGCACCGCAAGTTCGGCTCCAAGCGCGTGATCGACAGCCCGCTGGCCGAGGCCGCCATCATCGGGGCCGGCGTGGGCATGGCGCTCTACGGACTCAAGCCGGTGTGCGAGATCCAGTTCTCCGGCTTCGCCTTCCAGTGCTTCCACCAGATCGAGAACCACGTGGCGCGGTATCGCAACCGCTCGCAGGGGCGCTTTCACGTGCCGATGGTCATCCGCATGCCCTACGGCGGCGGCGTCCGCGCGCTGGAGCATCACTCGGAGTCCGAGGAGCAGTTCTACGCGCACATCCCCGGGCTCAAGATGGTCATCCCCTCGGGGCCGCGCAACGCCCGCGCGCTGCTGGTGAGCGCCATTCGCGATCCCGACCCGGTCATCTTCTTCGAGCACAAGGGCCTCTACCACGCGGCCAAGGAAGACGTCCCCGACGAGATCGAGACGATGCCGCTCGGCCGCGCCCAGGTGGTGCGCGAGGGCTCGGACCTCACGCTGATCGCCTACGGCGCCATGCTGCGCCTGGCCCGCGAGGCGGCCGACACGCTGGCCGAGGAAGACGGCGCGCAGTGCGACGTCATCGACCTGCTGACGATCTCCCCGCTCGACCGCGAGACCATCATCGCCTCGGTGCAGAAGACCGGGCGCGCGGTCGTGGTGCACGAGGCGCCGCGCAGCTTCGGTCCCGGCGCGGAGATCGCGGCCTCCATCATGGATGGCGCGTTCCTGTCCCTGGAGGCGCCGATCGCCCGCGTGACCTCGTGGGACGTGCCGTTCCCGGGCTTCGCGCGTGAGAAGGGCAACGTCCCCGACCTCGCGCGGGTGCTGACGGCGGCGCGCCAGACGCTCGCCTTCTAGATCGCGATGGCCCGCGAGTTCGTCCTCCCCGACCTCGGCGAAGGCCTCACCGAGGCGGAGATCCGCCAGGTGCTGGTGCGCGAGGGCGAGGTCGTCCGCGAGGACGCGCCGCTGCTCGAGGTCGAGACCGACAAGGCCACGGTCGAGATCCCCTCGCCGTTCGGCGGACGCGTGGAGAAGATTCACGTCCGCCCGGGCCAGACCGTCAAGGTCGGACAGACGCTCGTGACTTTTGGGGAGGGCGGCGCGCCTGCCGGCGCCCCGGCAGCGCCGGGCGGCAAGCAGGCCGCCGACACGCTCGATCCCACCCGCAAGCTCGCGCCGGAGCCGAAGACCGTGGTCGCGGCGAGCGGGCGCGCGCGCCAGGCCGCTGCCGCGCCGACGGAGACGCAGGCCTCGCCGGCCGAAGCGCCCTCCGCACCGGTCGAAGCACGCGGCGCGTCGGCCGAAGCGGCCACTGCCCGACGCGAGGGCCCGGTGCCCGCTGCGCCCTCGACGCGACGGCTGGCGCGCGAGCTGGGCGTCGATCTCCGCGCGGTGAATGGCAGCGGCCCGGGCGGGCGCGTGACCGACGACGACGTGCGGGCGGCCTCCGCCGGCCCGGCGACGGCGGAGGCGCCGGGGCGTGCTGGTGCTCCTGCACGCGCCGGCGCAAAGCCGGCCCCGTCGGAGCCGCTGGTCGCCAAGCCGCTCACGCGCCTGGCGGCCGAGCCGCCGTTGCCGAAGTTCGAGCAGTGGGGGCCGGTCGAGCGCCAGCCGCTGACGCATCTGCGGCGCACGATCGCCGAGCGGATGACGCTGTCGGCCACCGTGATCCCGCACGTCACACACTTCGACCGCGCGGACATCACGAATCTCGACGCGCTGATCCGCCGCAACCTCGCGGCCGGCCAGGCGCGGGGCGTGACGCTGACGCTCACCAGCTTCCTGCTGAAGGCCGCCGCGCTGGCGCTGAGCGAGCATCCGCAGTTCAACGCCAGCCTGGATGCCGCCGCCGGCGAGCTGATCGTCAAGCGCTACATCCACATCGGTGTGGCGGTGGCCACCGAGCGCGGTCTGATCGTGCCGGTCATCCGCGACGTCGACCAGAAGCCGCTGCTCGAGCTGCAGCGCGAGCTGGCCGCGCTCGCCCAGCGCACGCGCGAGGGCCGCGCGACGCTCGACGACCTGCGCGGCGGCACGTTCACCCTCACCAACATCGGCGCGCTCGGCGGCACCGGCGCGATCCCGATCATCAACTATCCCGAGGTGGCCATCCTCGGGGTGGCGCGCGGACGCGAGGAGGCGGTGGTCCGGAACGGCGCGATCGTGCCGCGCCTGCTGCTGCCGCTGTCGCTGACGTTCGACCACCGGGTGGCGGACGGCGCCGACGGCGCCCGCTTCGCCTCCGCGATCGTCCGCCGGCTCGAGCAGCCGGACGACCTGCTGCTGGGGCTGTAGTGGCCGGAGTCCCGCCGATCACCGATGTTCGTGACATCTCACGCATCGGCTACGGCTTCATGGCCTCGCAGGCACTCTTCGCGGCGCTCGAGCTCGACGTCTTCGGGCGCCTGGCCGACGGCCCCAAGAGCCTCCCGGTGCTCGCGGACGAGACCGGCGTGGCCGCGCACCGGCTGGTCGCGCTGCTCAGCGCTTGCGTGGGGCTCGGCCTCCTCGGCATGGAGGGAGACCGGTACGTCAACGCTCCGGCCTCCGCGTCGTACCTCGTACGCAGCGCGCCCATGTACTTCGGCGACTACTTTCGCTTCCAGATCGCGCGGCAGATCTATCCCACGCTCGCGCATCTCGACAAGGCGCTGGCCGGCGAGCGGGTCGACTTCTACGCCAAGATCCAGGACCCCGCGGAAGCGCGCCGGTTCAGCATCGCCCAGCACTCGGGCTCGCTGGGCCCCGCGCACGTGGTGGCCGGCCTGGTCGACCTCGCGGGGTGCCGCACGCTGCTGGATGTGGGCGGGGGCAGCGGCGCGTTCAGCATCGCCCTCTGCCGTCGCCATCCCGAGCTGAGCGCCACGATCGTGGATTTCCCCAGCGTGCGGCCGACCGCCGAGGAGATGGTGGGCCAGGCCGGGCTGAGCGATCGCATTCGCTTCGCCGAGGGCGATGCCCTGACCACCGCCTGGCCCACCGGTCAGGACGCGATCCTCATGTCTTACCTGCTCAGCGCCGTCGCCGCTCGACGCGTCGGCGAGCTGCTGGAGCGCGCGCGCAAGAGCCTGCGCCCAGGCGGACGGCTGCTCCTGCACGACTTCATGCTCGACGACGACCGCACGGGTCCCGCCGTGGCGGCGCTCTGGCTCCTCAACGCCGTCACGATCGATCCCGACGTCGCCTCGCTCACGCCGGCCTGGCTCGCCGATCAGGTCCGCGGCGCCGGCTTCGAGGGCACCGAGCTCTGTCACGTCATCACCGGCATCACCCGGCTGCTCGTGGCGCGGAATCCGTAGATGGTCATGGGAGATCTCGTCCGCGAGGTCGACGTCGCCGTCATCGGCGGCGGGCCGGGGGGCTACTCGGCGGCGTTCCGTTGCGCCGAGCTGGGCCTGGAGACCGTGGTGGTGGACACGGGGAAGAGGCTGGGCGGCGCCTGCCTCTTCGAGGGCTGTATTCCCTCCAAAGCGCTGCTCCACGTGGCCGCCGTGCTGGGCGAGGCCGATCGCGCCAAGGAGTTCGGCGTCGACTTCGGCGAGCCGCGGATCTCGCTCGATCCGCTGCGCAAGTGGAAGAGCGAGCGCGTGATCGGCAAGCTGGCGCGCGGCCTGACGTCCGTCGCCCGCGGCAAGAACGTCGAGGTGGTGGGCGGACGCGCGGTGTTCGAGGACGCGCGCAAGCTGCGCGTGCAGGGCGACGAGCCCCAGGCCATTCGGTTCAAGCACGTCATCGTCGCCACCGGCTCCCAGCCGGCTCCGCTTCCCGGCCTCACGCTGGTCAGCAACCGCATCCTCGACTCCACGGCCGCCCTGGAGCTTCCCGAGATCCCCGCCCGCCTGCTCGTGATCGGCGGCGGCTACATCGGTCTCGAGCTGGGCCAGGTCTACGCCGCTCTCGGGAGCCAGGTAACTCTGGTGGAAATGACGGACGGGCTCCTGCCCGGCGTGGACCGCGATCTCGTGCAGCCGCTCGCGCGGCGCTGCGAGAAGACCTTCGCGTCCATCCACCTCGGCACCCGCGTGTCGGACCTTCGCGAGGTCGGCGACACCATCCAGGCCCGCGTCGGAGAGGACACGGCCACGTTCGATCGCGTCCTGGTCGCCGTGGGCCGTCGGCCGGAGACCGCGGGGCTCGGCCTCGAGACGACCAGGGCCCGGCTCACCGAGCGCGGGTTCATCGAGGTGGACGAGCGGGGTCGCACCGCCGACCCGCACGTGTGGGCGGTGGGCGACGCCACCGGCGAGCCGATGCTGGCTCACCGCGCGATGCGCCAGGGCAAGGTCGTGGCCGAAGCGATCGCCGGTCGGCCCGTCGCGTTCGACAACGTCGTCATCCCCGCCGTCGTGTTCACCGATCCCGAGATCGCCTGGTGTGGCCTCACCGAGACGGCCGCCGCGGCGGCCGGGCAGACGGTGAAGGTCGCGCGCTTCCCCTGGGCCGCCTCCGGCCGCGCCGCCACGCTGGGGCGCAGCGACGGAGCCACCAAGCTCTTGGTCGACCCCGACACGGGGCGCGTGCTCGGCGTGGGCATCGTCGGCCCCGGCGCCGGCGAGCTGATCGCCGAGGGGGCGCTGGCGGTGGAGACTGCGATGCTGGCCGAGGATCTGGCCCTCACGATTCACACGCACCCGACCTTGTCCGAAACGCTGATGGAGGCCGCCGAGACCCTGCTGCACTGAAGCGCATCCGCTACCGAGAGGTCCAACCCCAGGAGGCTCGCTCATGCGTCGATCGTCCCGCTTCACCGTCGCCGTGCTGCTCACCGTCGCCGCCGTGGCCGCGGCGTTCGCCGTGCGGCCCGCGGAGAGTCAGACTCCCAAAGCCGGCGGCACGCTCAAGATCATGCACCGCGAGGACACACCGCAGGGCTTCGCCGTCCACGAGACGGCGACGATCTCCACCGTGTGGCCGTCCAGCCCCTGCTTCAACAACCTCGTGTACTTCGACCCGCTCAAGGGGAAGGAAAGCGTCGACACGGTGATCGGGGAGCTGGCGGAGAAGTGGTCGTGGCAGGACAACTACCGCAACCTCGTCTTCTTCCTCCGTAAGGACGTGAAGTGGCACGACGGCAAGCCGTTCACCTCGCGGGACGTCAAGTTCACCTTCGACATGGTGCGCGACGCGCCGGGCACCGAGGGCAAGCTGCGCCTGAACCCGCGCAAGGACTGGTACGCCAACGTCGATGCGATCGAGGCGCCGGATGCCTACACGGTCGTCTTCCGTCTCAAGCGGCCGCAGCCCTCGCTGCTGATCATGCTGGCCTCGGGCTATTCGCCGGTCTACGCGGCGCACATTCCTCCCGCCCAGTACCGCACCACCTGCATCGGCACGGGCCCCTTCAAGCTCAAGGAGTGGCGCCACGGCGAGTTCATCGACTACGTGAAGAACCCCGACTACTTCGTCAAGGGCCGCCCGTATCTCGACGGCCTGCGCTACATCATCATCAAGGAGCGTGGCACGCGGACGGCGGCGCTGCAGGCCGGTCAGGTCGACGTGGCGATGCCGGGCGAGACGACGAAGGCGGCGGCCGAGCAGGTCAAGGCGGCGGTGCCGAAGATCGTGGTGACCACGACGGCCACCAACGTGACCGACAACATCATCATGAATGTCAAGAAGCCGCCCTTCGACAATCAGAAGGTCCGCCTGGCCGTGAGCTACGCGATCGACCGCCGAAGCCTCATCCAGGCCGTGCACCAGGGCGGCGCGATGCTGGGCTCCGGCATGTTGCCGGCGCCGTACGGTGCCTGGCCGTTGCCCGAGAAGGAGTTGCTCGCGCTGCCCGGCTACGGCAAGGCCGCCGACATGAAGGCCCGGGCCATGAAGCTCATGGCCGAGGCCGGTTTCACGCCGCAGAATCCGCTCAAGGTCGAGATGGTCACGCGCAACATCGCCGTCTATGTGGACATGGCCTCGTTCGTCATCAACGAGCTCAAGCAGGTCGGCATCGAGGCCAACCTCAAGCAGATCGAGACCGCCCAGTGGCACGCCATGGCCACGCGCGGCGACTACCAGATCGGCGCCAACCTCACCGGCCTCGGCCCCGACGATCCCGACGCCAACTTCTACGAGAACTACGGCTGCGGCTCCCCGCGCAACTACAGTGGGTACTGCAACGAGGAGATCCAGAAGCTGATCGACGCGCAGTCCGCCGAGCTCGATCCCAAGAAGCGCCTGGCCCTCATCGCCGCCATCCAGAAGAAGCTCGAGGACGATGCGGGGCGGCCGGTGCTCAGCTGGCGCATCGACTACTTCACGGTGTGGCCGCACGTGAAGAACATGATTCCGCATCAGTCGATCTTCAACTTCGGGCGCTTTCAGGAAGTCTGGCGCGACGGGTAGACGCCGAAGGTGGGGCGGGTGGGAGGCGTGGGCCCTCCTGGGACCACGAGGTAGGGGGCCGACTCGGGGCGGCCTTGGCTGGGCTCCATCGGGCGGGGGGCGTGAGGTGATGGGCGGCGGGAAACGAGTCCCAGGAGGGCCCACGCCTCCCACCCGCCCCACCTTCGGCGGCGTTTTCCGCGCGGGCACCGGCGGGAGACGAGCATAGGGCGGACAGAAGGACTGACTTGGATATGGGACGGACATGGATTTTGAGTTGACGGACGAGCAGAGGCGCATGGTCGAGATGGTCCGTGCGTTTGCGGAGAAGGAGGTGGTGGGGCGGGCGAAGGAGATTGATCGGAGTGATGAGTGGCCGGGGGATCTTTATCGGCGGCTGGCGGAGATTGGGCTGCTGGGCATGACGCTGCCTGTCGAGTATGGCGGGAGTGGGGCGGATACGCTGACGTGGACGCTTTGTCAGGAGGAGCTGGCGCGGGCTTCGGCGTCGGTCGCGCACACGCAGCTTCTGTGCAAGCTGATGGGGGATTTGCTGCTGGAGCATGGCAGTGATGCGCAGCGGGGGCGGTGGCTGCCGGCGATGGCGCGTGGCGAGGTTGTCTGTGTGATCGCTCAGACGGAGCCGAGTGGGGGCTCTGACGTTGCCGGTATTCAGACGACGGCGCGGGCGACGGCGGATGGCTGGGTGCTGAACGGGACCAAGCGGTTCATCACGGCGGCGATGGTGTGTGATCTGGCAATCGTGGTCGCGACGACCGATCGGGCGCTTGGTCGGGACGGCATCGCGCTCTTCCTCGTCGAGCCCGGTACGCCGGGGTTCCGGCACGGCTCGAAGGACCACGTGATGGGCTTGCACGGGGTGGGCACCGGGGAGTTGGTCTTCGACGACTGCGCGATTCCAAAGACCGCGCTGCTCGGCAGCGAGCGCGGCGGCTTCAAGCGGGCGATGGAGTCGCTCAACGCGGGCCGCGTCGGCATCGGCGCCCAGGCGGTGGGCGTGGCGCAGGCGGCGCTGGACGCGGCGCTGGCCTACGCGAAGACGCGCGTGGCGTTCGGGCGGCCGATCGCCGAGCTGCAGGCCATCCAGTTCATGCTCGCCGACATGTCGACGCAGATCGAGGCCGCGCGGCTCCTGGTCCGGCGGGCGGCGGTGCTGAAGGACCGCGGACGCTCGATCGCGCGCGAGGCGGCCGAGGCCAAGCTGATGGCGGCCGAGATGGCGGTAAAGGTCACCAGTGACGCGCTGCAGATCCACGGCGCCTCAGGGTACGCTACCGACTTTCCGCTCGAGCGGCTGTACCGGGACGCGCGCGTCTATCCGATCTTCGAGGGCACGAGCCAGATCCAGCGACTCGTCATCGCCCGCCAGCTGCTGCGTGGCGCATGAGCGAGCCCATCGGTCCCCTCGGCTTGCGGGTCGGACAGCGGGCCCGGCGCACCCAGACCGTGACGGCCCGCGACGTCGAGCTCTACGCGGAGATCACCGGTGATCGCAACCCGCTGCACTTCGACGCCGACTTCGCCGCCCGCACCCGATTCGGCCGGCTCGTGGCGCAGGGCGGGATCACCAGCGGCATGCTCAACGCCCTCGTGGCCATGGACCTGCCCGGCGCCGGCACGGTCTTCATGAGCCAGACCCTGTCCTACAAGGCGCCGACCTATCTCGGTGACCAGCTCACCGCGGAGGTCGAGGTGCTCTCACTGAAGGCCGACAAGCCGGTCTGCCAGCTGCGCGCCGTCATCACCAATCAGGACGGGACCGTCGTCCTCGACGGCGAGTGCTGGACGTACACGCTGCGGCCCTCCTGAACGTCCGCGCGGCGGCCCCTCTCCACCGCCGTGCGATGATGACGAGGTGAGGCTGGTTCTGTGGGCAGTCGTCCTCGTCAGCGTCGTGCTTCTGGCCAGCTTCGCGGGCCTCGTCTTCGCCGTCCGTCCGCCGCGGGTCACGGTGACGCTGCGACCCGCCGACTATCGTCTCGCCGTCGAGCGCGTCGTCATCCCGACCGACGACGGCCTGCGGCTGTCGGGCTGGTACATCGCGAAGGCCGGTGCGCCCGCCCTGATCCTGCTTCACGGCTATCCCGCCGAGAAGGCCGACCTGCTGCCGCTGGCCTCCGCGCTGGCTCCGCAGTTCGCCATGCTCCTGGTCGATCAACGCTACTTCGGCTCCAGCGATGGTCGGGCCACCACGCTCGGATTCCGCGAGCGTGACGATCTCAAGCGCATGGTCGACTTTCTGGAATCGCGCGGCGCGACCTCGGTGGGCGTCTTCGGATTCTCGCTCGGCGGGGCGGTGGCGATGCTCACCGCCGCCGAGGACCCCCGCATCAAGGCCATCGTCGCCTACGCGCCGTTCGCCGACCTGAGAGTCCTGGGCCAGGAGGTGTACCGCTGGATGTGGGTGGCGCGGTATCCCTTCGTGGAGGCGATGCTGCTGTGGTCGCGGGTGCTGTTCGGCGCGGACATCTCTCGGCCCACGCCGGCCGAGGCCGCCAGCCGGCTGGCGGTGCCGATCTTGCTGGTGCATAGTCGTCGGGACGAGCAGATTTCTTTCCGTCACGCCGAGCGGCTGCGCACGGCGCTGGCCAACAACCCCAAGGCGGAGTTCGACTTCATGGACCGGGGACGTCACGGTGAGATGCCGGTGGGATTCGAGGGAAAGCTGAGGGGCTTCTTCCGGCGCGCGCTCAGCCGTCAGGCCGTGTCGTGATCATCGGCGTGCCCCGCGAGGTCAAGCCGGGGGAGCAGCGCGTGGCGCTCACGCCGGCCGGCGTGCGCGCACTGGTCGAGGCCGGCCACCGCGTGATCGTGGAGCGCGACGCCGGCGCCGGCAGCAGCATCCGCGACGAGGAATACACACGCGAGCAGGCGACGGCGGCGAGCGTGGCCGAGGTGTGGGCCCAGGCCGATCTGATCCTCAAGGTGAAGGAGCCGATCGCCGAGGAATATCCGCGGATGCGGCCGGGCCAGATCCTCTTCACCTACCTGCACCTGGCCGCGGTACCCGAGCTGGCGCGCGCGCTCCAGGCCGCCGATGTCATCGCCATCGCGTACGAGACGGTCCAGCGCCCCGACGGCAGCCTGCCGCTGCTGGCTCCCATGAGCGAGGTCGCCGGCCGGCTCGCGGTACAGGAAGGCGCGTTCTACCTGGCCAAGGCCCACGGCGGCCGCGGCATCCTGCTGGCCGGCGTCCCCGGGGTGCCCCCGGGCAACGTCGCGGTGCTGGGCGCCGGCACCGTGGGCGTCAACGCGGCGCGCATCGCGCTGGGCCTCGGCGCCGACGTGTCGATCCTCGACATCAACCTCGATCGACTACGCGCGGTGGACGATCTCTTCCACGGCCGGGTCATCACGCTCATGTCCAACAGCTTCAACGTCGATCAGGTGCTGCGCCGCACGGATCTGCTCGTCGGCGCCGTGCTGGTGGCCGGCGCGCGGGCGCCGGTGCTCGTCACCAAGGAGATGGTGGCGACCATGAAGGAGGGCTCGGTCATCGTGGACGTGGCGGTGGATCAGGGCGGCAGCATCGAGACGATCCACCCCACCACGCTGCTCGATCCCATCTACGTCGTCTCAGGCGTCGTCCACTACGGTGTGGCCAACATGCCGGCGCTGGTGCCGCGCACTTCGACCTTCGCGCTCACCAACGCGACGCTGCCGTACGTGCTGGAGCTGGCCGGGCGCGGCGTGCAGGCCGCCGTCCGCCGCAACCCCGCGCTCGCCAGGGGCGCGAACGTCTGGCGCGGGCGCATCGTGCATCCGGCGGTGGCCCACGCGCTCGGCGAGCGGGCCACGGCGCTAGAAGCCGTGCTGGAGTGAGCCCTCCGAAGCGACTACCGCCACTGGGCCAGCCAGCGTAACAGCGGCGTCAGCCCGTGCGGCGCCAGCAGTCCGGTCAGGGCCGCGCCCACGATCGCTCCGCCCAGGTGGCCTTCGTGACTGATCCCGCCGCGACTGCCGCGCACGATCAGGAACACCGCGATGATCGCGTAGCCCAGCATGAAGATGGGACCGGGGATCGGGATCGGAACGAAGACGAATGCGATCGAGGTCTGCGGGTCGAGGATGACCGCCGCCATCACGATGCCGAACACGCTGCCACTGGCGCCCAGGCATCGGTAGCTGGGATCGTCCTTGTGTAGCGCGAAGACGATCAGATCGGAGCCGAGCCCCGCGGCGACGTAGAGGGCGAGGAACTGGGCCGGGCCGAGCGCGGTCAGCACCGGGGCTCCGAAGGAGTAGAGGGCGTACATGTTGAACAGCAGGTGGAAGAACCCGCCGTGGGCGAAATGGGCGAGGAGCATGCCGAGGCCGTTGTCGCCCTGGGCCACCTGATGGGGGACGAAGAGAAACCGGCTCGCCCGGGCACCGCCTTCCTCCTGCAAGGCCCGGAAGCCCAGCAGGCTCACCACCACGTTCAGCCCGATCAGCGCCAGGATCATCGCGCGGCCTGCACGGTGGCGAGGTATGCGCGCAGCTGATCCCGGCTCGCGTCGTCGTCGCCCGCCTCGTCGATGAGCGCCTCGGTCCGGACGGCCAAGCGGGCCAGGAACTCCTCCCGCACCTCGGCCGGGGCGGTGGCGGCGAGGATCTGCGCCCCGTCGGCCTCGATGGGCGCGACCGCCGTGATCTTGCGGACCAGGTTCGGCAGGAAGGCGGGACAGATCAGCATCTCCACGCTCAGCCACGCCGAACGGGCGGCCGTGAGCCGGAGCGCACGCCGTTTCCACCACAGGGCGGCAATCGTCACGACGATGGTGGGATACAGCAGGGCAGCGGTGGCGAGGACCGCGACGCCCGAGCCCAGCGCCCACGTGAGCACGGGGCCGGCGACGAAGAGCAGCACGAAGACCAGCGAGACGAGCGGCCGGATCACCGCGAGCGGGCGTCGCAGCTCCTCGATGGTGGCCAGCGCCGCCTGCAGGCCGGCGGCGTCACGCCACGCCGTGCTCCAGGCGGCGACGAACACGCCGCGATAGGGCATCAGCACCGGGCCAAAGACCACGCTGCGCCCCACCGTCGTGAACGTGTGCTCGCTGAAGTCGGGGACCAGCCGGCCGCGGCCCGCTTCGACCAGCAGAAGCTGACGAGGGGACAAGAGCCGGGCGGCGTCACCGACGTACAGCAGGAACGCGAGGATCCAGATCGTGTAGTCGAAGCCCACTCGAGGGCCGCGCGCCCGCCGCTCAGGCTCGCCGGGTCAGCCGGCGGAAGAGCGCCACGATCGCCGAGCCCAGTGCGGCGACGCCCACGACGACGAACTTGCCGATGGCCTTGCCGAAGCCGCTCTTGGTGGCCACAGCCGCCGCGCCGCCGAGGACGAGGGCGGCCAGCCCGTACTCGGCGACCCGATCGCCGGCCCGGAACTCCGAGTAGCGCTCCCCGCTCGCGAACTCGTAGCCACCCAGCGCCGTCTTGAACTCGGCGATGTCCCGGTCCAGACTCTCCGGATCCGAGACGAGGATCGCGTGCATCACGCCGCGCCGGCCGAGTAGCCGGATGGAGTAGTTCACGACCGTCCGTTCCTCGCTACCGCCCCGGAGGCGAACGCCCCACTCCAGGCGCTTGGTGGTCGGGTCGTAGTGCGGCAGCACGTGCCATCCTTCGGTGTGCAGCGGCGTCATCCCCAGCCGCTCCCGCTCGGCGTTGCTGGCCTTGTCGCCCTGCTGCAGCGAGGCAAGCAACGCGGCGGCGTCGAGCTTCTCGTCATCCTTCACGTAGCCGGCGTTCTCGAAAAAGAAGACCGCGAACCATTGCGACGACACCAGCACGTAGCGTTCGTCGCGAGGCGGATTCCCGTTCAGCTCGAGGAAACGGCGCGTGTTCGGGCCGTCGAGGAACGCCTGCCGATCACCGACCTTGATCGAGGCGACACTGCCGATGCGCCCCTCGACCGGGCCTCGCTGCCAGGCGAGTCCGGCCATCTCCTGTTTGATCTGCTCGTCGCTCCGCTGGGGAACGGCGGCCACGGGCGACTGCCCAATCAGAAGGTCGAGCACGAGCGCGCACACGAGAGCGATCCAGGCCGAGCGGCGGACGATCATGAGGGCCCCCTTCACGCGAGGAGGATCGACGCCACTTTTAAGGATAGTCGAGGAGGCTGGCGACCCTGCCATGCGAACTCGGGGCAGGCGCCCGAGGTCCACACGTCACAGAAATCGCGTGCTTCCGCGACGTGACGCCCGCGCTCGCCAGGGGCGCTGCTCGACCAGTAGCTCTCGCGGGCCCGGCTAGGCTCCCTCGGCGTTGCCGGTGTGCGAAACGCCGGTGACGAGGACGTCGGTCATCTTGACGATCAGGTAGTCGTGCTGCTCCTTCCCGGCTTTCCGTGCCACCACCTCTCCACCGCCGCCCTTCACGCGCCGGGCGTCTTTCGCCGTCAGATCGGTGGTCGCCGCCTTGCGCTTCCGAGCCTGACTCTTGGCCTTCTTCGCCATCACCGGCCTCCCCCACGACAATTGACTGCGAGCGCCGCTAAGGGCAAGTCTTGAGCCAAGTCCGCGTCGCCCGCAAGTCCTCGATTCACTGACGGTCGTCTCAGCGCTCCAAGCGCTCTTCGGGCATCGTGCCCGCCCCGGCACAGCTCAGGCGCGCGCGGCGGACGACGTCCAGCGGATGGTCCGCTTCTCGAGCTGACCCTCGTCGACTTCGAGTCCGAGCCCGGGCGCATCGGACAGCACGAACTTGCCGTTGACCGGCCGCACCGGCGTCTTGAACACCACGTCCTGAATCTCCCGAGGCCCGTTGTACTCGGCTGGATGATGCGAGTGGGTCAGCGACGCCACGAAGTGCAGGTTGGCCGTGTGACCGATCGAGGGTTGGGTCTGGTGGGGCACCAGGTCCACGCCGTAGGCGCGGGCCAGCGCTGCCATGTCGCCGAGACCTGTGAATCCGCCGGTCTTCACGATGTCCGGCTGCACGATGTCCACACCGGCCTCGATCAGCCGCTTGATCCCCTGCAGCGTGTACTCCTGCTCGCCGGCGGAGACCGCGATGTCGAGCGCCGCGGCGACCTTGGCGAAGCTCTCCACGTGGTAGTGCTGCACCGGCTCCTCGAACCACACGTAGCCCAGCTCCTCCAGCGCGCGGCCGACGCGGATCGCGCCCTGCACGGAGTAGCCGTTGTTGGAGTCGAAGGCGAGCGGGAAATCGTCACCCACCAGCTTGCGCACGGCCCGGGCCTTGGCGATGTCGCCGGGCAGATCGACGTCGCGAGCGGTCTTGTCGGCGTCGAAGCGGATCTTCACCTGCGCGGGGCCGAGCTCGAGCCAGTCCTCGACGACGCGACACACCTGGTCGACGGTGCGCTGGCCGTTGCCGCCGATTGACGCGTAGAACGGCAGCTCGCGCCGCCACGCGCCACCGAGCAGCTTCCACACCGGCTGGCCGAGGGCCTTGCCCTTGAGGTCCCACAACGCGATGTCGATGGCGGCGAGCGCACCGGCATAGGCGCCCTCGGGCCCCACCTTGATGTGTTCGTGGAACAGCCGGTCCTGGATGATGCGCGGCTGCAGCGGATCGGCTCCCAGCAGCATCGGCGTGAACGCGCCGGCGATGATCTCGAGCGACGCGCTGCCGTGCACCATCGGGCTCGCCTCGCCCAGGCCGTCGACGCCGGCGTCGGTCCGGATGCGTACCCAGGCACTCCGGTTGCGCCCCCCGCCCCAGTCCACGTGAAACGCTTCGACCGCGGTGACCTTCATGCTCTCCCCCGGCGCCGGGCCCGCCTTGATCGGGCTCGGCGAGGCCCCCATACTGCCCCAGACGCCGGGATCACGCACGAGAGGAGCCCCTGTGATGCAATTCGGCTGGCTGACGCTCGGACTCTCGCCCTCGCCCGACGAGGATGCCGCCGCCATCGACGAGGCGGTCACCCAGGCCTGCTTTGCCGAGACGGCGGGCTTCGACGGCATCTGGCTCACCGAGCACAACTTCACGGGCGAGAGCGTCTACTGCGATCCCATCCCGTTCGCCAGCGTGGTCGCGGCGCGCACCTCACGCATCCGCATCGGCTTCGCCGTGCTCCAGCTGGCGCTGCGCCATCCGATCCGCCTGGCCACCCAGCTGGCCCTGCTCGACAATCTCTCGGGCGGCCGGCTCGACGTCGGCGTCGGCCACGGCACCAACTACAACGAGTACGAGTTCGTCGGCTTCGGCCTGCGCAGCGACGACAGTCGCGCGCGGATGGAGGAAACACTCGAGGTGATGGTGCGCGCGTGGACCGAGGCTCCGCTGGTCCACCACGGCAAGTTCTATCAGCTCAGCCTGCCCGCGCTGCGTCCCCGCCCCCGCCAGCTGCCGTATCCACCCGTGTGGCGCGCGGTCTCATCGGCCGCCTCGGTGCGCGACTGCGGTCGGCTCGGCGCCCCCATCTTGATGGCGCGCATCCCGATCGCCCGCGTCCCCGAACGCCTCGCCCTGTACGCCACCGGGCTCGCCGAGAGCGGTCTGAATGACTCCGCTCAGCGCCGCCTTCAGGAACAAGCGGCGCTGTGGCGCTTCGTCCACGTCGCCGAGAGCCACGCCCAGGCCGAAGATGAGCTGGCCGCCGCCCTCCACGCCACCCGCCATCACATGGTGCACGCCCGGGAAACGCACAACCCGGCCGGCTTCCACGTCGACGCCTCCCGCCTCAACGCCTGGACCGACCCCAAGGTCTCCGACGAGGAGGGCGTTCGCTACGCGCTCGACCTGACGGCGCTGTACGGAACGGCGGACCGGGTGGCTGAGCAGGTGGCTGCGCTCCGAGATGCGGGTGTCCAGCACGTTCTCTGTCAGATGAGCGTCGGCTACCTCGCCCACAACACGATCCTGGACTCCATGCGGCGCTTCGGAGAGCAGGTGCGCCCGCGCTTTCAGTCCTGACCCCGAGCTCCGCGTTTACGCGGACGACGCTGGATCGCTCGGCGGCAAGACTTCGCGGAAGGTCGGCCGCGTCTTCCATTCCGGCACCGGGGGCGTGTGCCCCTCACACGGCGCGTAGGGCGACTCTTCGACCATCTGCATCTTGTGGATGTAGCGCGGACAGTTGGGAAAGATCGCGTCGATCCGCACCCGCACGATGAGCTGAGCGCCAACGAACCCGGCCAGCAGCGGATCGTTCTCCTGGACGGATGCGCGACCATTCACCCGCAGGCGCTTGGGGCTCTCGAAATCGACGAACAGCAATCCGACGTGCGGATTGACCATCACGTTCCCCACGCTCCTGAACATGCCGTTGCCGTCGTAGCTGGGAAACGCCAGCGTCTGCGGATCCACCACCCGGACGAAGCCGGGCCGGCCCCCCTTGTATGAGCAATCAGGACGCCCCTCGGCATCGGCGGTCGCCAGGAAGAACAACGGCCGGCTCTCGATGAACGCGCGATCGTCGTCGGTGAACGCGTCGTGGACCACGACCTCGACCAGGCGGTCGGCCAGCCGGCGCGTCTCGTAGCGATCCTGAAGCTGCCGCGAGCCCTCGTGGTACATCGGAACGCTGAGCATCGGGTCTCCTCGGTCATCGGCCGACGGTCCGCACCGCGGTGACGAGATCCTTGGGAATCTCGATCGAGCGGTGCGGATCGCTGGGGTCGACGACGATGTAGGACTTGTCGGTGGCGAACAGCAGACGATGCTCGGGGAGTAAGGCCGGCGGTGTGGTGCCTCGCAGCAGCGCGGTCGCCGACGCCTCGGAGCTGTCGCTCTTCAGCAGAACGTGAATGCGCCGCGGCTGGCCGCCCCCGACCGCGGCCGGGATGAGTGGATAGACCGAGGCGGTGAAGAAGCCGAGGTAGCCGAGCAGCACCAGCAGCGCCGTGCCGAACATGACGGTGCCGGCGGCGGGATCTCGCTTGTCCCGGGCGACGAACGACGCCAGACCGCCCATGGCGAAGATGGCCAGGACCACGGCGAACCCCGCGACCTGTGCGCCGATCTTCACCAGTGTCCACCATCCGATCGAGGCGATCCCCGAGCGGTACACCTGAGGCGTCACGAATCCGAGGAAGAAGGCGGCGATGATGAACCAGGTCAGCGACACGATCGCCGCCTGGCGGACCTTGCGGGCGATGATGAGCCAGCGCTGCTTCCGCGTCGAGACGGGGTCGGCTTTCATCTCGCCGAACTCTTCGAGGGCCGCCGCTATGATCACGGCGAACGCGAAGCCGGTGGCGCCGAGCGGAAGCAGGGCCCACATGCCGGCCAGCACGTACTGCTCCTGCAGGAGGCCGAGACCCGAGGCTCCGTAGGACGCCAGGTGCAGTGTGACGACGGCCAGGCCCAGCGCGTAGATGAGGCCCAGCACCGCCACCGCCGCCTTGCCCAGCCCCTCGACGGTCGCGAGCGTGCTGCGCGGGGTCCCGTCGCCGGTCATCGCCACCTCGCCGGTCCCCGCGACGGCGTCAGGACGGCGTGAAGTCTTCGGCGGCGCGCTCCGGGCGGCGCAGCGGAACGAACGTGCGATCGACGAAGCCACGGGCGGCGGTGGCGTCCACGCCGTTGGCCTCCATGCACGGCGAAGCCTCGGCCATGATCGCTTCCGGATCGCCCGAGAGCATCCAGCGCTTGTAGGTGTCCTCGAACTCGATGCCGAGCGCTCGCGCGAACACCGAGAGATAGTGCTCGATCGTCACGGGGGCGTTTGCCTCGAAGCCACAGATGAGCCGCTGGCAGCCGTGATAGATCGTGGCCAGCGTGTCGGCGCCGGCCGCGTGGGCGCGCGCGATCTCGTCGCGCACCAGGCCGTCCCACACGGGCCGGCCCAGCTCGCCCTGCACGCCGGCCGTGCAGATGCGGCCGAAGCGGGCCTCGGGCTCGACCGGCACGAACGTGAGGCCGGGCACCGACTCCAGCAGTCGCCGGCCGGCCGCGCCCTCGCGTCGGCGCGCGTTGTTCTGCACGTGATAGTGCAGGCTCACGCGCTGTCGGACCTCGCGGGTGAACCTCAGGCGAGGCAGCTGCTCGACCAGGAACTCGGCGGCCTGGCGGAACGGGAACGGCAGGGTGAGGTGCTGGACCTCGTCGTAGAAGTAGATGCACGACGGGCACCACATCACGACCTCGCGCGGCGAGAAGCGCTCGAAGAGCTTGAGCGTGCCGCGACTCATCCCCGCGGCGGCCTCGGGATCACCCTGGCCGTGGTGGACGATCCCGCAGCAGTAGCTGGGACCGCCCACCGCGACGTAGTCGAGCCCGAGCCGGTCGAAGATCGCGGTGACCGTCTGCACCATGTGCGAGGTGCGCAGGACGTTGCAGCCGAGGTAGAGCACGATGTCGTGATGCTCGCCGCTCGCCGGCGGCGGAGTGAGGCGCCAGCGGCGCTCGTCACGTCGGCTCATGAGGTCCTGGGTCAGCGTGACCTCCCCGAAGTGCGCCTTGTAGTCGTAGCTCATCGCGGCAGCACCGCGCGGGTGGCCTCGATCGCCTCGCGGGCGATCTCGGTGGCATCCCGCTTCCACGTGCGCTCGTTGGGCGCCTCGTACGAGGCGAAGCCGGCGTAGCCCTTGGCGGCCATGATCGCGAAGAACTCGCGGAACGGGTAAGAGCCCTGGCCCGGCGGCAGCCGGTCGAGCGCCTTGCCCGGCTCGAGCCCGGTGCGCGGCGGATCGCTGAACTGCACGTACGCGATCTCCGACGGCGCCACGTCGTCCACCGCCTTCAGCGTTGCCCCGCTCCGGCCCAGGTGGTACGTGTCGAGCAGCAGCCCGCAGGCGGGATGGGCGGCCCGGGCCATGATATCGCGCACGCGCTCGAGCGTGTTGATCTGGTCGCACTGCGAGTTGAACTCCACCGCCAGCCGCACGCCGTGCCGCTGCGCGATGTCGCCGACCTCGCGCACGCCGGCCGCCGCGCGCGCGACGTCGCCGCGGCCCTTGTCCACCGGACTCATCATCGTGGTGCAGCCGAGCGCGGCGGCGCGCCGCGCCTGCTCCTCGAACACGGTGTGCAGACGCGTCTTCTCGGCGCCGTCGGCCCACATCCAGCCGAATTCCACGCCGACACAGGCCACCGGCAGCCCGCTGCCCCGGACCTGATCCAGCACCGAGTCGGCGGGCCGCCCCGCCTCCTCGGCGCGCTTGAAGTCGATCCGTCGCAGCTCCACGCCCTCCCACCCCGTGGCCTTCGCGATGCGTAGCGCGTCGGCCAGCGGCGAGACGTCGAGCGTCCAGGTGTGTAGCGCCAGGCGCTGGCTCATCACGCGGCTCCCAGCAGACGGCCGGCGCGGGCGATCGCCGTCGGGCTCGTCCACAGAATGACCCCGAAGCGACCGGCGCCGGCGCACACCGCCTGGAGCGCGGTGACGTTGATCCGGGCGGCGGCCAGTGTCTTCATGACGCCCGCCACCGCGCCGGGGCGGTCGTCGCCCATCACCATGAGCGCCTTCTTGGGCCCCTTGACCTTCCACTTGGCCTTCTTCGCCGTCGCCTTGAAGGCCGCGGCGTCTTCCGGCACGAAGTCGATCTGCGCGGCGCGGCCGCTCGGGAAGCCGCAGAACGCCAGGAGGTTGACGCCGTCCTGCTGCAGCTCGGCGAGCAGGGCCGCCCCCACGCCGGGCTTCTGGGGGGCCATCACGTAGAAGTACTCGACGACACGGATCGTGTCGGCCATGGGCGACTCCTTTCCCGGCCACGGTGGGCAGCGGGTGCCGCCGACGTTACCACTTTCGCCCCGCCGGCGCAGGCCGCGACCCGCGCAGACCGGCCGGCATCGCGTGCCGGGATATCATGAGCCCGGCGAGAACAACCATGGCGCCCGACCCCGTCATCTTCCACGATCTCGCGTACGTCTTCGTGGCGGCCGTGCTCGGCGCCGCGGTGGCGTGGTTCGCGCGCCAGCCGCTGATCCTCGGCTACGTCGCCGGCGGCATTCTCATCGGCCCGTTCACGCCGGGCCCCGCCCTTTCCCACGGCCACACCTTCGAGGTCGTGGCCGAGATCGGCGTCGTGCTGCTCATGTTCTCCATCGGCATCGAGTTCTCGCTGTCAGACCTGCTCCGCGTGAAGTGGGTGGCGCTGATCGGCGGTCCACTCGGCATCGCGCTGTCGGCCCTGCTCGGGCTGGGGGTGGGTGCGCTGCTCGGCTGGTCGCCGCTGCAGGGCATCGTGATCGGTATCGTCGTGTCGGTGGCGAGCACGATGGTGCTCGCTCGGCTGCTGATCGACCGCGGCGAGCTCCAGTCGCGCCACGGCCAGGTGATGATCGGGATCACGCTGGTGGAGGACCTGGCGGTGGTCGTGCTCACCGTGCTCCTGCCCGTGCTGGGGGCGCTCGAGCCCGGCCGCCTGCTGGCCATCGGCGGCGCGCTGGTGAAGTCGGCGCTGATCCTCGCGCCGTTCGCCTACCTGGCGTGGAAGGTCGTGCCCACGCTGCTGCTCCGCGTGGCCCGCACCGGCAACGACGAGCTCTTCCTGATGGTCGCGCTGGCGCTGGGACTGGGCACGGCGGCGCTGACCCAGACGGTCGGCCTCTCGGTGGCGCTCGGCGCGTTTCTGGCCGGGCTGATGATCAGCAACTCCGACTACGCGCACCAGGCGCTGGCCCGCCTGCTGCCCGTGCGCGACATCTTCGTGGCGGTGTTCTTCGTCACGATCGGCACGCTCATCGACCCGGCGACCGTGGTGGCCAACCTGCCGCTGCTGATCGCGATCATCGGCCTGGTGGTCGTGGGCAAGCTCGTGATCTGGGCGCTCGTGGTCCGGCTGTTCGGCTTCCCGCTGGTGACGGCCCTGCTCGTCGGCATCGGCCTCACCCAGATCGGGGAGTTCTCGTTCATCCTCGTCCAGGTCGCACGGGGGGCGGGTCACGTCGGTGACGACGTGTACAACGCGACGCTGGCCGCCTCGCTGCTGACGATCCTCATCAACGCCACGCTCGTCCGCCTGGCTCCGCGCTGGCTCGCGCGCCGCGGTGTCGACGAGCCCGCGGCCCAGGCCGCGTCGACGGCCGGCGGGCTCGAGGGCTGAGCCGTGTGTTGCATCCCGCGGCTCTTGCCGTAGACTCCTGGCTCGACCCATGGACACCGCTCCGCGCGCGCTCGAGGGCCTTCGCGTCCTCGACCAGACGCAGGTCATGGCCGGTCCGTTCTGCGCCATGTTGCTGGCCGACATGGGTGCCGAGGTCATCAAGCTCGAGCCGCCGAGCGGTGACGCCACGCGCGCGATGGATCTCGAGCTGGCGCCCGGCGTCTCCGCGCCGTTCCTGGCCGTCAATCGCAACAAGCGTGGGCTCGTGCTCGACCTCAAGCGTCCCGAGGGCGTGGCCATCTTGAAGAAGCTGGTCGCCACCGCCGACGTGCTGGTGGAGAACTATCGTCCGGGCGTGGCCGCGCGGCTCGGCGTGGACTACGCCACGCTGTCCACGCTCAATCCGCGGCTGATCTACTGCTCGATCTCCGGCTTCGGCCAGACCGGGCCCTACGCGGACCGCGGTGGCTACGATCTCATCGCGCAGGGCATGAGCGGCATCATGAGCGCGACGGGCAGCGACGGCGGCCCGCCGGTGAAGGTCGGCGTGCCCATCACCGATCTTGGCGCCGGGCTCTTCGCCGTGTTCGGCATCCTCTGCGCGATCCGCGCGCGCCACACGACCGGTCGCGGGCAGCTCGTGGACACCTCGCTCTTCGAGGCCGGCCTGGCGCTGTCGGCGTGGGAGGCGACCGAGTACTGGTTCACCGGACAGATTCCACGTGGGCTCGGGACCGCCCATCGACTGAACGCGCCCTACCAAGCCTTCCGGGCGAGCGATGGGCACTTCACCGTGGGCGCCGCCAACAACAATCTCTTCCCGCGCTTCTGCGCGCTGCTCGGGCTCGATCATCTCGTCAAGGACCAGCGCTTCGACACGGTGGCGCACCGCCTGCAGAACCGCGCGGTGCTCGAGCCGCTGATCGAGGCGGTGACGACGAAGCAGCCGCGCGCCCACTGGCTGGCGAAGTGCGAGGCTGCCGGCGTGCCGGCCGGGCCCATCTACAGCGTGCCGGAAGCGCTCGACGACGCCCACGCCCGGGCCCGCCACATGGTCCAGGAGCTGCCGCATCCCAAGGTGGGGCGCGTGCAGGGCCTCGGCAACCCCGTGAAGATGTCCGCGACGCCGGCGCGCCTGGACAAGGTGGCGCCGGCCCTCGGCGAGGACACCGACGCCATCCTGGGCGAGCTCGGCTTCGGTCAGGCGGAGATCGCGACGTTGCGCGCCTCCAGGGTGGTGGCGTGACCGTTCGCTCGATACCTGGCCACAAGCCGCGGATTCACCCCGGCGCGTGGGTCGATCCCGCCGCGCTCGTCATCGGCAACGTGGAGCTGGCCGAGGGGGCGAGCGTCTGGCCCTTCGCGGTCGTGCGCGGCGACGAGGGCCAGTACATCCGCATCGGCCGCAACACCAACGTGCAGGACCACACGGTCGTGCACGTCATGCCGGAGACGCCCTGCATCATCGGCGAGGGCGTGACGATCGGCCATCGCGCCGTCGTGCACGGCTGCACGATCGGCAACAACGTGCGCATCGGCATCGGGGCCATCGTCCTCTCCGGCGCGGTCGTCGAGGACAACGCCCAGGTCGGCGCCGGCGCACTGGTTCCCCAGGGCAAGGTGGTGCCGGCCGGCACCCTGGTGATGGGCGTGCCGGCCAAGTTCATCCGCCAGATGAGCGAAGCCGAGCTGGAGGACATCCGGTGGAACGCGCGGGAGTACCTCGAGCTCTGGCAGCAGAGCTATCGGGGTGGCGCCAGCATGGTGATCGAATGAAGCCGCTGGCCGGCTTGCGCGTGGTCGACCTCACGCAGGCCATGGCCGCGCCGTTCTGCTCGATGAACCTCGCCGACATGGGCGCCGACGTCATCAAGGTCGAGCCGCCCACCGGCGAGGACATGCGGCGCGGCTCGGCGAGCCAGGGCGGCGAGAGCGGCACGTTCCTGACGATCAACCGCAGCAAGCGCGGCATCACGCTCGATCTCAAGCAGCCGGCCGGCGTGGACGTCATGCACCGGCTGGTGAAGACGGCCGACGTGTTCGTGCAGAACTACCGCCCGGGCGCCGCCCAGCGGCTGGGCGTGGACTACGAGACGCTGGCGGCACTCAACCCGCGGCTCGTCTACTGCTCGATCTCCGGCTTCGGCTCCACGGGACCGTACGCGCCCCGCGGCGGCTACGACCTCATCGCCCAGGGCATGAGCGGGATCATCAGCGTGACCGGCGACGAGGACGGGCCGCCGGCGAAGGCTGGGCTGCCGGTGAGCGATCTCTCGGCGGGTTTGTTCGGCGCCTACGGCATTCTCTGCGCGCTCGAGTACCGCGAGCGCACCGGCCGGGGCCAGCTCGTGGACACCTCGCTGCTCGAGGCCGCGATGGCGCTGACCGTGTGGGAGTCGACCGAGTACTGGGTGACCGGCAAGGCGCCGAAGCCGCTCGGCTCGGCGCACCGCCTGGCCGCTCCGTACCAGGCGCTGCGGGCCAGCGACGGCTGGTTCACGGTGGGCGCGAACAACGACAAGCTGTTCGAGGCGTTCTGCACGGCGCTCGCGCGGGCCGACCTCGCCGCCGACCCGCGCTTTGCGACGGTGCGCGACCGCATGCGCCACCGGGCCGCGCTCATCCCGGAGATCGAGCGGACGACCGTGACGGCCACCCGCGCTCACTGGCTGGCGCGGCTGGAACAGGCCGGCGTGCCGGCCGGCCCGATCAACGACTACTCCGAAGCGCTCTCCGACCCGCACACACTGGCGCGCGACATGGTGGTCGATCTCGTCCACCCCACCGCAGGGCCCATCAAGGCGCTCGGCGTGCCGGTGAAGCTCTCTGACACGCCCGGGGCGGTCGATCGCCCGGCGCCGCGCCTGGGCCAGGACAACGTCGAGATCCTCACCGAGCTCGGCTACACCGAGGCCGAGCTGCGGGATCTGAAGGCCAAGGGCGTCATCTAGTCACTCGCGAGAGGAGAATCCACCCATGCGCCAACGCGCGCTTGCCACCGTCGTCGCGCTGCTCACCATCGCGACGCTTGCCACCACCGCCGGGGCTCAGGCCAAGTACCCGACCAAGACCATCGAGGTCGTGGTGCCCTTCGCGCCGGGCGGCGGCACCGACAACCTCATGCGCACGATCGTCGGGATCATCGACGAGAACAAGTGGTCGCCGGTGGCCATCAACGTCGTGAACCGCGCGGGTGGCAGCGGCGTGATCGGCTACACCTACCTGCTCGGCAAGAAGGGCGACAGCTCCGTCATCGCGGGCGGCACGCCGGGCGTCGTCTCGCTCAAGATCGAGGGACGCCTGCCGGGCAACCACCATGACATGACGACGCTGATGATCATGGCGATGGACGAGCTGATGCTGTCGGTACGCAGCGATTCCAAGTACCAGACCATCGACGAGTTCGTGAAGGCGGCCAAGGAGCGGCCGGGACAGCTCTCCGTCGCCGGGACCGGCACCAACACCGAGGACCACATCTTCACGTACCTGTTCGAGAAAGCCGCCGGCATCAAGCTCAAGTACGTCCCGTTCAACTCGGGCGGGGAGTGCACGGCGGCGCTGATGGGCGGGCACGTGGACGCCGGCGTGATGAACCCCAACGAGATCGTGGCCCAGGTGGAGGCCAAGAAGGCCAAGAACCTGGCGGTCGCCGCCAAGAAGCGGCTGACCGATGCGCCCGACATGCCGACCTTCGCCGAGCGTGGCTACGAGTTCTACTGGGAGCAGATGCGCGGGGTCGTCGGCCCGGCTGGCATGAGCCCCGAGGCCGTGAAGTGGTGGGTGGACACGCTGAAGAAGGTGGCCGACACGAAGAAGTGGCAGGACGGTTACATCAAGCGCAATTTCCTGACGCCGGTGCAGTGGACGGGCGACGAGGCCACCCGATATCTGGACAGCCTCAACGGCAAGTACGAGAAGGCGCTGGGCGACCTCGGCGCAATCAAGAAGTAGCCGCGTGCGGCGCGCCGATCAGATCGGAGCAGTGCTGCTGCTGCTGTTCGGCGTGGCCTACGCCGCGACGGCGGCGAAGTCGTACACGTACTGGGGTGCGAACGGCCCCGGCTCCGGCTTCTTTCCCTTCTGGCTCGGTGTGGCCATGGCGATCCTGGCCACGCTCTTCCTGATCGGCGCCACCCGCAGTCCCGGCCCGGGGGAAGCGTGGCTGCCGAGCGGGCACGGCCTCATCCGTCTGGCGGCCGTGGTCGGCGCCACGGTGCTGTTCGTCGTGCTCCTGCCCATCCTCGGCATGACGCTGGCCACCGCGCTGTTCCTGCTCGGTCTGCTCCGCTTCCTCGAGGGCCATGCGTGGCCGGTCACGCTCGGCGTGGCGGTGGTCACCGCGGTGGGCAACTGGGCGATCTTCGCCTGGTGGCTCCAGGTGCCGTTCCCCATCGGCGTGCTCGGGTTCTGACGTGGACGTCTTCGCCAACCTCGCCCTCGGCTTCTCCATCGCGCTGACGCCGTTCAACATCTTCCTGGCGATGGTGGGCGTGGTCATCGGCACTCTCATCGGCGCCCTGCCCGGCATCGGTCCCGTCTCAGGTGTGGCGCTGCTGTTGCCGCTGACGTTCGGGATGCCGCCCACCTCCGGCATTATCATGCTCGCCGCACTCTACGCCGGCACCATGTACGGCGGCACCATCACCTCCGTGCTGATCAACACGCCGGGCGAGTCCGCGTCGGTCGTGACGTGCATCGACGGCTACCAGATGGCGCTGCAGGGCCGGGCCGGACCCGCGCTGGGCATCGCCGCGATCGGCTCGTTCGTGGCGGGGACCGTCGGTGTGGTGCTGCTCATGCTGATGTCGCCGTTGCTCGCGCGCTGGGCACTGTCGTTCGGCCCGCCGGAGACGTTCGCGCTGATGCTGCTCGGCCTCACGACCGTGACCGGTCTCACCGGCCAGCACGCGCTGAAGGGCTACATCAGCATGGTGCTCGGGCTCATGCTGTCGATGGCCGGCTTCGACATCATCTCCGGCGATCCCCGCTACACCGGCGGCATCGCCGAGATGCTCGATGGTGTCGACTTCCTGCCGGTGGCCATTGGCCTGTTCGGCATGGGCGAGGTGCTGGCCGGCGCCGAGGAGGCCGCCAGCGGGCAAATTCTGAAGGCGCGGTACGGCCTGCGGGACGTGTGGCCGACCGCGACCGACTGGGCGCGCTCGCGCTGGGCGATCGTGCGCGGCACCGTGCTCGGCTTCGTCGTCGGTACGCTCCCCGGCGCGGGGCCGACGGTCGCCTCGTTCCTCGCCTACACCGTCGAGAAGAAGGTCTCGCGCCACCCCGAGGAGTTCGGCCACGGCGCGATCGAGGGCGTCGCCGGTCCCGAGGCGGCCAACAACGCCGCGACCTCCGGCGCGATGGTGCCGATGCTCACGCTGGGCATTCCCGGCTCGGCCACCACCGCCGTCATGCTGGGCGGCCTGATGATGTGGGGTCTGCGGCCGGGGCCGCTGCTGTTCGAGAAGAACCCGGATTTCGTGTGGGGGCTGATCGCCTCGCAGTACGTGGCCAACGCCATGCTGCTGATCCTCAACATCGCGTTCATCCCGCTCTTCGTGCGGGCGCTCCGGCTGCCGTACTCGATCCTCATGCCGCTGATCGTGATCTTCTGCATCACGGGCGCCTACTCCCAGAACAACAAGATCTGGGACGTGGGCCAGATGCTCGTCTTCGGCGTCCTGGGCTACGGGATGAAGCAGCTGGGCTACTCGCCGGCCGCCCTCACGCTGGCCCTGGTGATCGGTCCGCTGGCCGAGCGCGCCCTCCGGCAATCGCTCATCCTCTCGAACAGCGGCCTGCTGATCCTCTTCCAGCGGCCGATCTCTGCCGTGCTCACGGTCATGGCGCTGGCCGCCGTGGCCGTGCCGGTCACCCGCGCCCTGCGGGGCGCTCTCGCCCGTCGCGCCCTGCCCGCCGCCACCTGAGGTCGGCGGCAGCGGCGTTGCAACGCTGGGGGCCGGGAGGTCAGCATGAAATCGTCCCTGCTCCAGGATCGCGGTGAGCGCACGTTCGTCGTCGTGTTCGACAAGGGGGACGAAGTCGTCGCGGGGCTGACGGCCTTCGCCGCCCGTGAGCATCTGCGGGCCAGCCAGCTGACGGCCATCGGCGCGATGCGCGACGTCACGCTGGGCTACTTCGATCGCGACCGCCGGGACTACACGCGGATCCCGCTCGCCGAGCAGGTGGAGGTGCTGTCGCTGATTGGCATCGTCACGCTGGATGGCTCCAAGCCGAAGCTGCACGCTCATATCGTGGTGGGGCAGGCCGACGGCACCGCCCGCGGGGGCCATCTCCTGGAGGGCCACGTGTGGCCCACGCTGGAGGTCATCGTGGAGGAGTCGCCCCGGCACCTGCAGCGCCGGACCGATCCCGAGACCGGTCTGGCGCTGATCGACCTCAAAGACTCCGGGCGAGCACCTTCGCGAGCGATTCCGGCTTGAAGCCGAGCTGCAGGAGAGCTGCGCCCTGGTCGAAGTACTCGCGGTAGCGCGCCACCCGGCCGCTCTCGAGCTCGAACAGGCTCATCCCGCGGAAGCCGATACGGCGCCCCGCGCTGCGCGGAATCGCCTCGGTGACCACGTAGCCGAACGTCCACTCGGCGGCGGCCGCCGACGGCGACTCCACCACCGCATCCATGACCCACGAGTAGTCACGCCCCTCGTGGAACATGCGCGCGAACATCGCCCGCAGCGCCTCGGTCCCGGTGTGCGGACCGAAGAACGTGTCCGTGTAGGTGGCGCCGGGCGTGAAGCAGGCCACCAGCGCGTCCACGTCCTGGCGATTGAAAGCCTTCTCGAAATCCCGCACCACACTCATGAGGGCTCCTTGCTTTCGAACGATTCGATGGCGCCGCTTACTATACCGCGCGGGCCGCCTGGTTACTGACAGGCTCCGGCACTGCGTTCGATGTCCTTCGCCCCGCCGCAGGTAGTCCAGATCCAAATTCTCCGACCTGTGTAACGTCGCGGCGTTGGACAGCATCTCAATCACCGGAGAAGCGAAGCGCGACAATCGGGAGAACGTGAGAGGCAGGTCCGCGAGATGAAATACGCGGTGTTCGTGGCACTGATTCTTGCCAGTGTGACCGGGTGCGCCACGATGCAGGCGGCGGCCACCCGATCCGACGAGCACGTGCTCGCCGCGGCCGGGTTCCACATGCTGCTCGCCGACACGCCGGAGAGGGTCGCCGAGCTCCAATCGCTGCCGCCACGGAAGCTGATGTCGCGGCCGGACAACGGGGTAATGTCCTATGTCTTTTCGGATCCCGCCGGTTGTCACTGCCTGTACGTGGGCGGTGACCGGGAGTATCAGGAGTATCAGCGGCTCCGACTGGAGAAGGAACGCGCCGACGACGACTCGATGAATTGCTGGGGCTGGCCGTGGTGTAACGGGTACGGTGGCTGATCGCGCCCGCCACTTTCCCGAGGAAGGTATTGCCATGATGATGAGTCGTCGTACGTTCACGTCCATGCTCGCGGCTTCGCTGACGGCTACGCTGATTCCCACGGTCGCGCGGGCCGGCAACAGACCTGCCGCTCGAAACGTCGTTCTGGTGCACGGGCTCTTCGCAGACGGCTCGTCCTGGTCCGAGGTCATCCCACGCCTGCAAGCAGCGGGGCTGAACGCGACCTCGGTCCAGAACCCGCTGACGACACTTGACGATGCGGTGGCCGAGACCACGCGCGTGCTGTCGCGGCAAGACGGCCCAACCGTGCTCGCGGGGCACTCCTTCGCGGGCATGATCGTGACCGAAGCAGGTGTCGATCCGAAAGTCACCGCGGTGGTCTACGTCGCGGCTCGGGCGCCGGATGCCGGAGAAGACTATGCGGCGCTGGCCAGCAAGTTTCCGCCGCCACCCGCCGCTTCCGGCATCGTGTTCGATGGCGACGAAGGGAGACTCACCGAAGCAGCCTTCCTGCGCGACTTCGCCGGCGATCTGCCTGAGGCGCGAGCGAGAGCTCTGTACGCCGTCCAGCAGCCGTTTCACAAAGCGCTACTCGAGGGGAGGACCAAACACGCCGCGTGGCGTTCGAAACCGAGCTTCTACGCGGTGTCCACGCAAGACCGGACTATCAGTCCCGACCTCGAGCGCTTCATGGCCAAGCGTATGGGCGCGACGACGATCGAGGTCAACGCGAGTCATTTGTCGCTCATTTCCCACCCTGAGGAGATCGCCAACCTGATCATGCTAGCGGCCGCGCAAGCCTGAGGGCGTGAGAAACGAGCAAGGCGAGCCCTCAGCCGACCTCACAGCGTCATCTCGATTCGTGGACAGCGTCCCAGACCAACCCCTCGTATAATTCCAGGACGATGACATCCGCAATGGACGCGCTCGTCACGACCGACTGGCTGGCCGCGCATCTACGCGATCCCGATCTGCGCGTGGTGGACGGCACCTGGCACATGCCCCAGCTCAAGCGGGACCCGCACGCCGAGTTTGCGCAAGCGCACATCCCCGGAGCCGTGTTCTTCGACATCGACGCGATCGCCGATCACGCCACGACGCTACCCCACATGCTGCCGAGCGCCCAGGCGTTCGCCGCCGCGGTCGGCGCCCTCGGCATCGGCACCAACGACCGCGTGGTGGTCTACGACGTGCGCGGCGTGATCAGCGCCGCCCGGGTGTGGTGGACACTCCGCACGTTCGGCCACGACGCCGTCACGGTGCTCGACGGCGGCCTCAAGAAATGGCAGGCCGAGGGCCGGCCCGTCGAGTCCGGCGAGCCAAAACCGCCCGCCCGGCCATTCACCGCCCGGCTGCGCCCCGAACTCGTGCGCGACCTTGAGGCGATGCGCGCGAACGTCACATCGCACGCCGCCCAGGTCCTCGACGCCCGCAGCCGCGGCCGCTTCGCCGGCACCGAGCCCGAGCCCCGCGCCGGCCTCCGCGGCGGCCACATCCCCGGCAGCCTCAACCTTCCTTACGAAACCCTCTACCGCCCCGACGGAACCCTCAAGCCCCCCGACGAGCTCCGCACCGCCATGACCACCGCCGGCGTCGACCTCACTCGCCCGATCGTCACCAGCTGCGGCTCCGGCGTAACCGCCTCCGTCCTGGCACTAGCCCTCTTCCAACTCAACCGCCCCGACATCGCCGTCTACGACGGATCCTGGAGCGACTGGGGCGCCCGGACCGACACCCCGATCGAAACCTAGAGGCCCGCTCCACCCATCAAAGTAGACGCCCCTCCACCCACCAGGTGACCCGCCTCCGCTTCTGAGATGCGCGCGCCAAGCCACCGCGGCCTCGATTCGTTCGCCGCTCGCGGCGCCGCGATCCGCTCGACGCCGACTCCGCTGGCGACGTGGGCGAGGCGGGTTCGATGGGGGTCCAATGGAACCCGTTTCCCTCCACCCATCACCGTGCGCCCCCCACCCGATGGAGCCCAGCCAAGGCGGATCCGAAGCGGCCCCAAACCTCGTGGTTCCATGGACCCCCATCGAACCCGCCCCGCCCACGTCGCCAGCGCAGACGATCAGCGAGGTCGCCGCCGCCACCAGAGGATGAGCGCGCCGAGGCCGAGGAGCCCCGCCGTCCCTTGGACCCGAAACGCCATCGAGACGCTCGCCGCCTCGGAGATCGCGCCCACGCAGAAGGCGCCGATGGGGAACACTCCGCCCCACACCAGCGTGTAGAGGCTCATCATGCGACCGCGCAGATGATCGGGCGCCGCGAGCTGCAGGCGAGTGTTGCAGCTGGCCACCAGGATCAGGCCGAAGAAGCCGGTCACGAACAGCAGCGGCACCGCCATCCAGACGCTGCGCGCGGCCGAGAGCCCGAGCAGCCCGGTCAGCGCGACGGCCGCCGCCACCATCATGCCGCCGACCGGCGGCTCGGGCGCGCGCCGGAAGCCGACCGTGAGCGCGCCGCTCACGGCCCCCACGCCGAGCGCGGCCATGAGAAATCCGAAGCCCTCGGCGCCCAGGCCGAGCACCTGGCGGGCGAGCAGCGGCACATACACGGTGAAGTTGAAGACCGTGATGCTGACGGTCAGCAGCAGGCCGAGGATCAGCCGGATCATCGGCGTGCGCGCCGCGTAGCCGAGGCCCTCGCCGATCTCCTGGAGCATCGTCGTGCCGCGCCGGGCGGGCGCCTCCCTCTGCGTGCCGAGCGTCATGAGCGCGGTGGCCACCACCAGCAGCCCCACCGCGTTGAGCACGAACGCCGGGGCCACGCCGACCCGCGCGATGAGCAGTCCGCCGATGGCGGGTCCCACGATGCGGGCGGCGTTGAAGGAGGCGGAGTTCAGGGCGACGGCGTTGGCCAGATCGGCCTTGCCGACCATCTCGACCATGAACGACTGGCGGGCCGGGGAGTCGAACGTCTGGGCCAGGCCGGCCAGCACCGCCACGGCGCCCACGTGCCAGTAGCGCACGTGGCCGGAGGCGACGAGCGATGCCAGGACCAGCGCCAGCACCGCCAGGGCCAGCTGGGTGGTCACCAGGACGCGGCGCTTGGGCAGCCGGTCGGCAACCGCACCGGTGACCACCGAGAACAGGAGGATGGGACCGAACTGCAACGTGCCGATCAACCCCAACCGGAGGGGCGAGTCGGTCAGCTGCAACACAAGCCAGGACTGGGCCACCGTCTGCATCCAGCCGCAGACCAGCGCAACGAACTGGGCCAGGAAAAACCGGCGGAAGTCGGGGTGGTTGAGCGAACGAAGGCCGTTCGGAAACGTCATCGTCCCACCGTAGAATAGCTTGCGTGAGCGAGCCCGAGTTCCTCTACCTCACGACCACGGGACGCCGCAGCGGTCAGCCGCGCGAGATCGAGATCTGGTGCACCGAGCGCGACGGCCGCTACTACCTGGTCGCCGAGCACGGCGAGCAGACCGGCTGGGTTCAGAACCTCCGCACCAATCCCCGCGTGACCGTCCGGGTGGGCGAGCGCGCCTTCGCCGCCAGCGCCCGGGTGGTGGACACGGCCGACGACGGCGTGCTGCGCGACGACGTGCGCGGCCGATCGGAGCGCAAGTACGGCTGGAGCGACGGGCTCGTGGTCGAGCTGGCGCCGAGCGGAGACGCGCGATGATGCGCTCCTTCAGTAGCACAGTCGGATTGCGGCGGGCGGCCGCCATCATCTTCGCGCTGGTGGCGGTGCTCCCGATGCTCGCGGTGCTGCCGGTGTTGCACACCGCGGGCGTGCTGGCCAGCCCTTACGCCCAGGTGTCGCTGCTGCTGGCGGTGGGGTTGGCGGTGCTCGGCTTCTTCGTGCTCCGCCGGCTCACCGATGAGGTCGCCCGGCTGGCCGACGGGTTCGCCAACCCGACCCCGACCACCGCGGTGCCGGCGGCCACCGTGCCGGGGCTGGGGCGCGTCACCGAGATCGGCCAGATCGGCGATGCCCTCACTCACATGCTCAACGACCTGCGCGCCTCCACCGATCGGCTGGAGGACCTCGTCTTCAAGCTCAGCACGCTCAACGAGGTGGTCGAGCTGGCCGCGCGCATCCCGCAGATGCAGGACCTCCTTGCTCTCGTGCTGGAGCGCACGATGCGCACGGTGCGCGCCTCCATCGGCTCGATCATGCTCCTGGATCACGAGCGCCAGGTGCTGCGGGTAGTGGTGGCCCGCGGCCTGCCCGACGACGTGGTCGAGCACGCGGAAGTCGCGGTCGGCGAGAGCATCGCGGGGAAGGTCGTCCAGCTGGGCGAGCCGGTGTTCGTGGAGGACATCAGCACCGATCCGCGCTTCGCACGCACGCGCGACCTTAAGTACGGCTCGGGCGCCTTCATGTGCCTGCCGGTTCGTGTGGAGGACCGCATCATCGGCGTGGTCAACCTGGCCAAGAGCGCGGCCGCGGCGCCCACGCCGGCCTTCAGCCCCACCGATCTGCAGTTCCTCAACACGCTCATGACGCACATCGCCTACGCGGTCGACAACGCGCGCTTGCTGCAAGAGGCGCAGCTGTCGACCAACCGGCTGCGACGTGCGATGGAGGATCTGCGAACCACCCAGACGCGCATCGTGGAGGGCGAGACGCTGCGCGCCGTCGGTCAGATGGCCTCGGGCATGGCCCACCATGTCAACAACCTCCTGGCCGTGATCTCCGGGCGCGTGCAGCTGCTGCTCGGACGGACCACCCAGCCGGAGGTACGCCGCCCGCTGGAGATCGTCCAGCAGGCGACGTTCGACGCCGCCGACGTGGTCCGCCGCGTGCTCGGCTTCACCGCCGTGCAGCCGGTGATCTCCGGCGCCTCCGTGGACCTGAACGATATCGTGCGCGAGGTCGCCGAGCTCACACGGCCGCGCTGGCGCGACGAGGCGCAGATTCGCTCGGCGGCTCTCGACGTTGTGCTCGAGCTGGGCGAGGTGCCGCGCGTGAACGGGGATGCCTCGGCCCTGCGCGAGGTCGTGATGAATCTCCTGTTCAACGCCATCGACGCCATGCAGCAGAGCGGGACGATTCGCATCACGACCTGGGGCGCCGACGACTGGGCCCACTGCTCGGTGGCGGACACCGGGGTCGGGATGAGCGACGAGGTGCGGGCCCACGCGATCGAGCCGTTCTTCACGACCAAGGGGCCGCGCGGCACCGGCCTGGGCCTGAGCGTCTCCCACAGCGTCATGCAGCGTCACGGCGGTGAGCTGAGCCTCCGGCCTAACGACGGCGGTGGGACAGTGGTCACGCTGCGCCTGCCCCGCGCCGTGGCCTTGGAGCCGGCCAAGGTGGAGCCGGCGCCGCTCGGCGCTCCGCTGCGCATCCTCCTGGTCGACGACGAGCCCACCGTTCGCGAGGCCCTCGCCGACACGCTGGTGGAGGACGGTCACGCCGTGGTCCAGGCGCCCAGCGGCCCCGAGGCCCTCGCGCGCCTGGGCGAGGGCACGCCCGTGGACCTCGTCTTCACCGACCTCGGCATGCCGGAGATGACCGGCTGGGACGTCGCCCGCGCCATCCGTCAGCGCTGGCCCGGGCTCCCGGTCGTCCTCGTCACCGGCTGGGCGGTCGCGCTCGAGATGAGCGACGAAGAGAAGCGCGGTGTGGACTTCGTGCTGGCCAAGCCCTACACGGTTGAAACGCTGCGCTCCGCTCTGGCCGCCGTCCGGCCGGCGGCATGAGGTTCGATCCCGAGTTCGAGGGCTAATCGCCGAGGGCTTGCGCGGAGGGCGGTGGGGCACTACGCTTCGGCGCCATGAATACACTGAGCCGCCGAGACTGGTTGGGAGCTGCGGCGCTGGCTGGCGCCGCGGCCGTGACGGGAACCGCCAACGCACAGACACGATCCTCGGCCGACGACCTGATCCGCACGGTCAAGGGCGCACGCGTGTTCGACCTGTCGTTCACGTGGAACGATCAGGCCCCGGTGCTGAACCTGAACCCGCCCTACTCGTTCGCGCTGAACCGCACGCACAAGATGACCCACGAGATCTTCGGGCAGGTGCCGGGCAGCCGCGTGTCGTGGGCGTCGGAGATCATGTTCTGTAGCGGCCAGCACGGGGCGCCGACCGTCGACGCCATCGGCCACATCGGCCGCGATCTCAAGCTCTACGGCGGCGTCGACGCCGTCGCGGCCACCGCCACGCCGGGCGGGATCGGCGCCAATCTCGGGATCGATCACTTCCCGCTGGACCTGATGCTCAATCGCGTCGTCGTGCTCGACGTGGCCCGGCAGCTCGCCGGGGGCCGGCCCGACCCGCTGGCGCCGGGCTTCGAGATCACCGCGGCGCATCTGGACGCCACGGCCAAGGCGCAGGGTGTGGAGGTACGACCGGGCGACTCCCTGCTGATTCGCACCGGCTGGGGACAGTACTTCGGCAAGGACAACGCCCGGTACCTGGGCGAGCAGTCCCCCGGCCCGGGTCAGGACGCGGCGCGCTGGATCATCGATCGCAAGGTGAGGCTGGCGGGCAACGACACCGCGACCTTCGAGAAGCGGCCGGCCGCCTACGGCCGGGAGCTGTTCAGCGTGCACATGATGCTGCTCGCCGACAGCGGCATCTACATCATGGAGAGCACCAACCTCGAGCCGATCGGTGACGCAAAGGTCGGCGTGGCTCTGATGGTGATCACGCCGCTGAAAATCCAAGGAGGCACCGGCTCGCCGCTGCGCGCGCTCGCACTAGCGCCCTAGAAGATGGGGGGCCACGAAATGGCCCGCCATACCCCCCACGCGCTGTAGTCTCAGACCCTCCCAACGTTCGTCGCGCCCCGACGTCGTTCCACGCTGGGTGGGGGGCGGGGGGGCGTGAGAGCATGGGGCGATGCTCGCCGATGTCCAAGCTTGTCTCGGGTTGCTCTCTCCGTGGGCGCGCTGGCGCTGGGCGGCGCTCATTCCGCTGGCGCTGGCGGCGGCCGCCGCCGAGGCCGTCGGGGCGGGCGCGGCCTTCGGATTGATCACGATCCTCGGTGATCCCGCACGGGCCGCCGCGCTGCCGGTCGCCGCGTGGGTGTATCCGCACCTGCCGGCCCACGACAACCGCTCGATCGTGCTGGCGTTCACGCTGCTGGTGATCGTCTTCTACGTCGCGCGCAATGTTCTGCTGGCCGGCGTGACCTGGGCGCAGGAGCGCGCGCTCAATGCCTCGGTGGCCGAGCTGTCCCACCGGCTCTTCGCCGCCTACCTCGCCGCGCCCTACGATTTCCACTTCCGGCGCAACTCCGCGGCGCTGATCCGCCGCATGACCGACGGGGTGCACAGCGTCTTCCGCGGCGTGCTCGGCTCGCTCGTCGCCATCATCACCGAGGCGCTGGTGGTGCTCGGGCTCGTGGTCGTCCTCGGCGTGACCGCGCCGGGGGTGACGCTGGTGGCGGTGGTGGTGGTCGGCGGGCTGCTCTCAGTGCCGTTGATGCTGTCGCGGCGGGCGGCCGCGCGCTGGGGCCACGCCGTGCAGCTGATCGACACCGCGATCCTCCAGACACTGCAGCAGAGTCTCGGCGCCGTGAAGGAGGTCAAGCTCGCGGGCCGCGAGAGGTTCTTCCTCGGGCAGCTGGGCGAGCGCGTCCCCGCCGCGGCCCGGCTGCGCCTGCGCTATCTCACGCTCGGCGCCGCGCTGCGCATGGCGGTGGAAACGGTCTTCGTGTGCGGGCTGCTGCTCGTGAGTCTGCTCGTCACACTCCGCCATGAGCCGTCCGGCGCGCTGCCGCTGCTCGGCCTCTACGCCTACGCCGGCTTCCGCGTCATCCCCTCGGCCAACCGGATCATACTCTACGTGACCGAGCTCCGGTACAGCCGGAGCTGGATCCACGACTTGCGCGCCGACCTGGCCACGCTCGAGCCCGCGACCAGGGCGACCGAGCGTGGTGACGTCGACGCCGTCCGCTTCACGCGGACGCTGGCCCTCGAGGGCGTGTCCTACACGTACGTGGGCGAGCGCGAGCCGGTGCTCCTGAGCGTGGACCTGGCGATCGCGCGGGGCGAATCGGTGGGGATCGTGGGCTCGTCGGGGGCCGGCAAGAGTACCCTCGTCGATGTGCTCCTGGGGCTGCTGGCGCCGAGCGCCGGCCGCATCACCGTGGACGGCCGCGACATCCGGACCGCGCTCCGGTCGTGGCAGCGGCACATCGGTTACGTCCCGCAGGAGCCGTTCCTGCTCGACGACACCCTCCGCCGCAACGTCGCCTTCGGCATCGCCGACGCCGAGATCGACGACCGCCGAGTCGACAACGCCCTGCGGCTGGCTCAGCTCGCCGACTTCGTCGCCACGCTCCCGGATCGGCTCGAGACGCTGCTCGGCGAGCGCGGGACCCGGCTCTCGGGCGGCCAGCGCCAGCGCGTGGCCATCGCCCGCGCCCTCTATCACGAGCCGGACGTGCTGGTGTTCGACGAGGCCACCTCGGCGCTGGACTCGCCCACCGAGCGCGAGCTGATCGGAGCACTGGAGGCGCTGCACGGGGTGAAGACGCTGGTGGTGATCGCGCATCGCTTGACCACGGTGCGGCGCTGCGACCGGCTGGCCCTGCTGCGCGACGGGCGGGTGGCGGCGATCGGGTCCTACGACGAGCTGCTGGCGGGTGACGCCGGCTTCCGTGAGCTGGCGGCCACCGCGCCCTGAGCCAGCGCCGCCGCCTCGGCCACGGCGGCGCGCACCTGCTGCATGAACCGCTCGGTGGAGAACAGCGAGGCCCGCGTGGCCAGATGGGCGCGCAGCCGCGCCTGCTCGTCCGCGTCGCCGAGCGTGCGCGTGATCTTGGCCACGCCCTCCTCGATCGAGCCGTACGTCAGGCGCGCGTCGCCGACGATCTCCACCTGACCGCCGCCGGCGGGCACCCACACGATGCAGCCGGCGCGCACCATCTCGGCCGGCGCCATGCCGAAGTGCTCCTCCCGCATGCCGTGGATCCCGTAGCGCACGCGCCCGATGAGCGCGTCCAGCTCGGACCGCGAGAGATCCTCGTGCAGCTGGATCCAGTTCCCGGCGGCGCGGATGCGTCGGACGATGCGCCGGTAGTAGCGCCTCTGATCCGTCGTCCCCACCACGTGCAGGCGGACGGACGGGACCTGCGCGCGCACCGCCGTCATGACGTCGATGACACGCTCCAGCTCCTTCTCCGGCGCGATGCGCCCGATGGCCACGAACTCCGGCATGCGCGCCTCCCACCCGAGTGACGAAGGCACCATCCTCACCGGCGGGTAGACGGTGCGCGAGGCGATCTGGTAGCGCGTCCACGCCTGCCGGCCCGTCCAGTCGGAATTCACCAGCGTGATGTTGCGGCGCATCGAGTCGGCCGAGAATCCGGACAGCGCCACGCAGAGCCGGTAGTACGGCGCCAGCAGAAATCCAAAGTGATACCAGCGCAGGTCAACGGCGGGGCGCGGGAACATGTTCCACGGGTAGTGCACGTACTGCACGCCGACCGACCCGAAATCGGCCTCGTTGTTGGCGGTGATGGCCAGGTCGTACTCCGCTGGGCGGCGACGGACAGAGTTGATCATCACCGCGGTGCGCAGCATGGCCAGCGGCAGCGGCGGCGCATCGACGATCCGGCGGAGCCAGGTGGGTACGCGGGTGCCGCGAAAATCGTCAGGTCGGATCGACGTCCCCCAGAAGCGATTGATCCGCTCGACGTCGACCGGCCACCACGTGTAGACGGTGATCTCGTACTCGTCCTTGAGGGCCTGAAGCATCCAGGCGGCGACGCCGTTGCCGCCTCCGGGCGGCTGGAGCGAGGGCTGGACGAACAGCAGGCGCGGGCGGCGCGTCACGCCCGCGAGATCGTGAGCGGAGCGACCGCTACCACCGACCGAGCATCAACGCCTCGCAGTCGACCACGATGCGCTCGGCCGCGTTGGGCACGGCAAGGCGACGGGCGGCCATCGACATCGCCTCCCACGCCTTCGCATCGGCCAGGAGCGCGGCCAGGCACCCGGCCAGCGTCTCGCTCTGCCACTCCGTCTCGCGCACGGCCAGCCCGGCGCCGGCCGCTGTGGCCGCCACGGCGTTGGCCGCCTGATGGTCGCCCGCCGCGTCGCCCAGCGCCACGTAGAGGGCGGGGATCCCCGCCACCGCCGCCTCGGCCACGACGCCCGCTCCCGACGGCGCGATGAGCAGATCCGCCGACCGGAAGGCCGATGCGATGTCGTCGAGATACGGCACGACGGTGGCCTTCACACCGGCCCGCCGGTAGGCGTGGGCGACCTCGTTGTGGGACTGGTCGCCGGACTGATGGAAGGCCTCGATCACGAGGCCCCGGCGCTCGATCGCAGCGAGCAGGTCGGGCACCCGGTCGGCGAGGAACGCCGCGCTCCGCGTGCCGCTCATCACGAGCACGCGAACCGCACGGAGACGCTCGGGCGCCATGCGCGGCACCGACCCCAGCTCGGCGATGTCGGCCCGCACCGGATGGCCGGTGACGCGCCGGCGACGCGCAGGAAAGGCGCCGGCGACGGTCGCGCTGCCGAGATAGATGCGATGGGCCAGCGGCGCCAGCAGACGGTTGGCGATGCCCGGCACGGCGTTGGCCTCGTGGATCGCCAGGCGCAGACCGAGCGAGCGGCCGGCCAGCAGCACGGGGCCGGACACGTAGCTGCCGAGACCGATGACGAGACGGCTGCCGTGGGCGGCCAGGAGTCGGCGGGCCTGCGCGATACCGGTCAGGATCCGCGGAACGGCGGCGAGACGGCCGAGGGTCCGGACGTTGCCGAACGGCGAGCTCTCGATCGGCTCCAGCACCAGGCCGCGCGCGGCGAGCAACCGGGTGGCCGGGCCGTCGGTGGTGCCGGCAAAGCGCAGATCGACGTCGGGGAACGCGGCACGATAGGCGTCGGCGATGGCCAGCGCCGGGTAGACGTGGCCGGCGGTGTGGCCGACAGCAATCAGGAGCCGGCGACGCGGACCGTCAGTCTCGAGCACTGAGCGCGGTATGTTAGGCTCCTCGAGGGGCGGCCAGGAAACTATGCGAGTGACCGTGGTCGTCCTGGGCGATCTGGGGCGCAGCCCCCGAATGCAGTATCACGCCGAGGCCCTCGCCGCCCAGCAGATTGACGTCGATATCGTGGCCCGGGCCGGCAGCGCGCTCCATGCGCAGCTTCGCGACCATCCCCGCATCACCTGTCATCTGTTGCCTCCGGCCCGCGAGGGCTCGTTGTCGCCGGTGCTTCTGGTGCCGGTCGCCGCCGCGCGGGCCGTCGCGCAGACGCTCCGCCTAGTGTTCCTGTTCCTGGTCGTCTTACGCAAGCCCGACGTGATCCTCGTGCAGAATCCGCCGGTGATCCCGACGCTCCTGGTGGCGCTCGCCGCCGCCCGGCTGCGCCGCGCGCGCCTGGTGGTGGACTGGCACAACCTGGGCTGGGCGGTCCTCGCGCTGGCGCTCGGGGCCCGCCATCCGCTCATCGCGCTCGCGCGCGCGTTCGAGATGGCCCTCGGCCGGCGCGCCGACGCCCACCTGTCCGTGTCGGAGGCACTCCGGCGAGATCTGCAGGCGCGCTGGCGCATTCAGCCCGTCACCCTGTTCCGTGACCGGCCGGCCGAGCGATTCGCCCCACTGACGGCCGAGGCCCGGCGAGCCCGGCGCCGGCGGCTCTTCGGCACGCTCGGCTTCGCGGGCGCGGAGCCGGCGCTCATCGTGAGCCCGACGTCGTGGACGCGCGACGAGGACTTCGATCTCCTGCTGGACGCGGTGCGCCGGTGCGACGCGGTGGCCGCCGAGCGCCCGGGATTTCCCGACGTGCTCGTGCTCCTGACCGGCCGCGGCCCCCGGCGCGCGCGCTACGAAGCCGCCCTGGCCGCGCTGCCGGCGCGTCGCCTCCACGTGCGCACGGCGTGGCTGCCGCCCGACGACTATCCGGACGCGCTGGCCGCCGCCGACCTGGGTCTGTGCCTGCACCGCTCGGCGTCGGGGCTCGACCTGCCGATGAAGATTGCCGACCTGTACGGCGCGGGTGTGCCGGTGTGCGCGCTCGACTACGGCCCGTGCCTGGACGAGATCCTCCGTCACGAGGAGACCGGGCTGCGCTTCGCCGACGCCGAGACGCTCGCGCAGCAGTGGCTCGAGCTCTTCGCCGAGTTCCCGCGCGCCACGCCCCACCTCGATCGCCTGCGGGCTCACGTCGAGAAATCACGCGGGGCCACCTGGCGGGAGGGATGGGACGTCGAGGCGCGGCCGGTCTTGCTGGGCTCATGATCGACTGGCGCGCTCGCGTGCGGGCGTGGTGGCCGCTGGCGGCGCTCGCTCTCCTCGGCTTCGTCGGGCGCACGGCGCTCCTGTTCGACAAGGTCTTCGTGAACGGCGCCGTGAACTACCAGGACAGCGACGCCTGGTACCACATGCGCCTGATCGACAACCTCACCCGCAACTTCCCGCACCGCTCGCCCGTCGATCCCTATCTCGCCGCCGACGCGCCGGTGGTGTCGGTCCCGTTGCTGTTCGACCTGCTGGTCTCCGGCGTGGCCTGGGTGATCGGGCTCGGCGCACCGTCGGCGAGGACCATCGAGGTGGTCGGGGCCCTGGCGCCGCCGGTCATGGGCGGACTCACCGTCGTGGTGGTCGGGCTGCTCGGCGAGCGGCTGTTCGATCGCCGGGCGGGATGGCTGGCCGCGGGCCTCCTGGCCATCGCGCCCGGTCAGTTCCTGGCCCGCTCCCTGGTCGGCTTCACCGATCACCACGTGGCCGAGGCCCTGCTGACCGCGCTCACGCTGCTGGCCATGGTCACCGCGCTCGGCGAGGCGCCGGCGCGTCGCCGGCTCGTGATCGCGCTGTTGGCCGGCGCGGTGCTGGCCGCGTATCTGCTGACCTGGAGTGGGGGCGCGCTGCTCGTCTTCGTGCTGTGCGCGTGGGCGGTGCTCCAGCTGGTGCTCGACGACCTGCGCGGCGCGACGCAGGACCGCGTGGGCGGGGTCGCGCTCCCGGCACTCGCCGTCGCGCTGCTGGTCATCCTTGTCTTTCAGGACCGGGGGCTTTGGCGCTTCGAGATCCAGCTGACGTCGGTGGCCGCCGGGCTGGCCGGCATCGCCGCTCTCGTCGGGCTCCATCGCGTGTTGCGCCGGCTCGGGGCGCCGCGCGGCGCGCTGACCGCGTGCGTGCTCGTGCTCGGCGGCGGCGGCTTGCTGGCCTTCTCGGTGCTGGCGCCCAACCTCAGCGCGCGGATCCTCGGCGATCTGAGCCGCTTCCGCCCCAACCAGACGGGCTTCACGGTGAGCGAGGTGCGTCCCCTGTTCTTCATGACGGGCGCGTTCTCGCCGGCGGTGCCGCTGGGAGTGTTCGGCCCCGGCTTCTTCGTGGGCCTCGTGGGACTGGGATGGCTGGGCTGGCGCGCGGTCCGCACGGCGGAGCCCCGACTGCTCTTGCTGGTGACCTGGAGTCTGGCCATGTATGCCGCCACGCTCGGCCAGAACCGCTTCGGGTACTACCTGGGACTGTGCCTCGCGCTGCTCACCGGCTGGGTGTGCGCCCGCGTGCTCGACTGGGCCTGGGCCCCACCCCGCCCGGCCCGCTCGCGCGCCGACGAGCGGCGGGCACGCACCCAGACCGTGCGCAGCGGTCGGCAGCAGACGGCGTGGCGGATCGGCGCGGTGGCCGCCGTCGTCGTCGTGGTCTATGCACCGAGCGTGGTGATCGCCTATCCGATGGCGATGAACAATCTCGGGTTGGGCGCCGGCTACCGCGCGTCGCTGGAATGGCTTCGCCGCACCACGCCCGAGCCGTTCGGCGCCGGGGACTACTACTACGCGCGCTATCGCGCGGGCGACACGCCCCGCCCTGCCTACACGGTGATGGCGTGGTGGGACTACGGCTACGAGATCATCCGGATCGGGCGGCGGGTGCCGGTTGCCAATCCCACGCAGGCCGGCGCCGACATCGCCGGGCGCTTCTTCACGGCGCTGGACGAGGGCGAGGCGGTGAAGGTTCTCGATCAGACGAGATCGCTCTATGTCATCGTCCACGCCGAGGTGCCGATCCTGCCGCGGGGCGGGCTCGTGCAGGGCAAGTTCGAGACGCTGGCGGCGTGGGCCGGCAAGGACATCACGCAGTTTTGGGAGACCTTCCTCACGAAGGACCCCAAGGGCGCCCTGGGACCGCTGGTGCTCTTTCATCCCGACTACTACCGGACGATGGCCGTGCGACTCTACGTGTACAGCGGACAGGCGGCGGTCCCGAACGATTCGACGTACGTCATCACGTACGCCGAGCGCCCGAACGCAGACGGCACGATCGGCAAGGAGATCCTCGAGTCGAGGCGGTTCAAGACGTACGAAGGCGCCACGGCGTGGATGGACCGGATGGGCCACACCGGCCGTACGATCGTCGGCCTCGACCCCAAGCAGACTCCGGTTCCGCTCGCGGCGCTGACGCGCCTGCGTCTGGTGCACGAGTCCTCGGACGTTCCCCCGGCGGTGCGGATCTTCGAGTACCTGGGCTTCCGCCGCGGCTAACCTGGCGACTTCCCTCCTCGCAGTTGGCGGCGCCGGCGATGGGACCGAAAACGTCCGCCGCGGTGGCCAGCATGACACCGCTTTGATCGCTCGCCGCGGCGCCTCGATCGAATTCTCTCGGTAGGACAGCTAGTTGTAAGCTCGGTGAGGTCCTGCACGGCTCTTGCGCTGTAGCCCGCCCGTGTATCCATCATTTCGCGTCCTGCGCTGGCTGCTTGCCCTGATCGTCCTCTCCACGGCCTCGATCGCCGAAGCGGGCGTGAGCCCCTTCTGGCAGTCGCTCGGAGGCTCCGCCACCGGAAACGGCGTGAGCCAGACTCCCGCCCCGAAAGCGGTGTTCGAGGTGTCGACCGCCGTCGGCAACGACGGCCGACCGGTCGTCGTGTACGTGGAGTATCCCGACGCGGTCGCCTCGCAGGGCGCCATCATCGTCAAGCGCTGGACCGGAGCGGCCTGGCAGACGATCAGCCCGGCGGGGGGCCTCGGCCAGGGCTACGCGCCGCAGATCCGGATCTCGTCCACGGGAACGATGACCGTGGCCTGGCTCAAGGACGACGCCAGCGGCAACACCGAGATCCGCCTGCGGACGGCGACCGCCACGACGTGGACGGCGCTCGGGACCTCGGACTCGGCGGGCGGCATCGTGGGTGTCGACACGCTCATCACCGCGCCGTTCTCCCTCGCGCTCGATGCCGCCGGCGCGCCGCTCGTGGCGTTCCTCGGCTTCGCGCAGACCGGTGTCGTCGACGTGACCGACACGCCCGCGGTTCGCGACGGCACGCTGCAGGTCTACGTCAAGCAGTGGACGGGCAGGGTGTGGGGCTTCGTGGGCACCGACCTCACCGGCGGCGGCGCCAGCAACGCGGTGAGCTTCGCCGTCGACCCGACGAGCTTCGTGCACTACGTCGACACGCCGTCGATCGTCGTCGACAGCACGGGCGCGCCGGTCGTCGCCTTCACCTACACCACGCTGATCGACGACGAGCCTTTCGGCAACGCCGACGTGTACGCGGTCCGCTGGAACGGCACGGCGTGGGTCGCGCTGGGGCCCGCCGTCCCCGCCGGTGACAGCCCGGCCGGGCAAGGCGGCGCCGGGGGAATCAGCAACAGCGTCGGTGGGTCATTCAACCCGTCGCTGGCTGCCGACACCGAGGGGCGGCTCGCGCTGGCGTGGGAGGACGAGTCGGCGACGGGTGACGTCTACGTGTGGGTACGGGTGTGGAACGGCGTGGACGCCTGGAATGAGCTGGCCGGCTCGGCCAGCGGCAGCGGCTTCACGGGCACCGGCACCGCGAACGTGCTGCCGCAGATCGCGGTCGACACGAGCGGGCCGACCTCTCGGCCCATCGTCGCCTGGGAGGCCTGGATCGATCAGCAGGCGGCGCCGCAGATCTTCGTGCTGCGCTGGAACGGCGCCGACGCCTGGGAGGAAATGGGGCTCGACTCGGCGGGTGGTGATGGGATCAGCGCGGCGGCGCTCGAGGCCTACTCGCCCGCGTTGGCGCTGACGCCGTCAGGGCCGAACGCGGGCGTACCCACCGTGGCGTGGCTCGACGCCCGCGATCCCGGTTCCGCGCAGGTCCTGCTCCGGCAGTTCTTCGTGGGCGCCACGTTCCCGCTGACGATCAACGTGAGCGGCGACGGCAGCCTCGCGAGCACCCCCATTGGGGTGGAGTGCGCGAGCGGTCAGTGCGTCACGGACTTCCCCAGCGGCACGTCGGTCACGCTCGTACCCCAGGGTGGTCCGGCCGGCGTCTTCGGCGCCTGGTCGGGTGCCTGCTCCGGCAGCGGGGCGTGCACTGTGGCCATGACGGCGGCGCGCAGCGTGAACGCGAGCTTCGTCGCCGCGCACACGCTGACGGTCGACGTGCTCAGCACGGGTGGGCGAGTCTCCAGCAGCCCGGCCGGCATCACCACCTGCGACGAGACGTGCAGCGCGAAGTTCAAGGTGGGGACGCCGGTGACGCTCACCGCCACGGTCAACACGGGCGGGGGCTTCCTGGGCTGGGGTGGCTACTGCGCGTTCCGCGGCACCAACACGACGTGCGCCGTGCCGCTCGACGTCGATCGGGACGTGACGGCGTCCTTTGCCCTCAAGGGCTATCGCCTCAATGTGGCGGTGAACACGCCGGCCGGCACCAGCGGGCAGAACGGGATCGCCCGCATCGGCGGCCCCGGCCTCGACTGCGGTCCCGCCGGCGACGGGCTGTGCTCGGTGGACGTGGCCCACGGCACGCGCGTCTTCCTGCAGGCGAACATCGAGCCCGGCAACAAGCTCCTGTCCTGGACCGGGGGCCCCTGCAACGGGCGCACGACGGCGCTGTGCGACTTCACGATGACCGCGAACGCCAGCACGACGGCCCTGCTCCGCGGCGTCACCGGCGTGCAGGTCCTCAAGGCGGGCAACGGCGCTGGCACGGTGACCGGCCCCGGCATCAGCTGCGGCAGTGACTGCTCCGAGGCGGCGTTCCTCAACAGTCTGGTGACTCTGACGCCGACGCCGGCCGTCGGCAGCAGCTTCGCCGGCTGGAGCGGCGACGTCTGCGACGGGCAGCCGGTCGGAGCGTGCACCTTAACCGCCGCCGGCCTCAACCAATCGGTCACGTCGACGTTCCAGCTCAAGAAGCAGCGGCTCGCCCTGACCGTGCTCGGCAATGGCTCCGCAGTGAGCGCGCCGGTCGGAATCGACTGCGTCGCGGGTGGGACCGACTGCGCCCTCGACCTCGACTACGGCACCAGCGTGGTCCTGACGCCCACGGCCGCCGTGGACAGCCTGTTCTCGACGTGGACGGGCTGCACGAGCCTCAGCGGCCAGGCGTGCACCGTGCAAATGACCGCCAATCGTACGCTCACGCTCAAGTTCGTGGCCGCGCACACGCTCGACGTCTCTGCGGCCGGCAACGGGAGCGGAAAGATCACCACGGCGACCCCGCCGGGGCTCACCTGCGTGAGCAACTGCTCCGTCTCGAAGGTGTTCCCGGCCACCGCGGTCGTCATGCTGACGCCCGCGCCCGCGGTCGGGAGCAACTTCCACTGGGTGGGCGGCAACTGCTCGGGCATCGCGGCGTGCTCGTTGACGATGAGCGCCAACCGCTCGGCCATCGGCGAGTTCACGCTGAACCGGCACCGGCTGTCCGTCGTCAACCGCGGCACCGGTCTCGTCACCACCCCGACGACCTTCGAAGACGGGTTCGCCGTCAATTGCGGCAGCCGCCAGAGTGACTGCGCCGACACGCTCAACTACGGCACGCCGGTGACCCTGCAGGCGGCCGCCACCACCGGCTATACGTTCGTCAACTGGACCGGTGTCACCTGCGCGGGCGGCGCCACCAACGCGACGTGCGCCTTCGTCCTCAAGGCCAACACCTCCGTGACGCCGAATTTCCGGGCCCGTACGGTCGTCACCGTCGTGAAGGGTGGCGCGGGCAGTGGAACCGTGACCTCCACCGGGATCAACTGCGGCCCGGACTGCTCGGAGCCGATGTTCGACCGCAAGCCGGTGATCCTGCGCGCGACCCCCGCCGTCGGCTCGCACTTCGTGGCCTTCGGTGACGCCTGCATCTCGAGCTTGCTGAGCTGCACCTTCACGCCGGCGGGCAACGGCCAGAACGTCAGCGCAACGTTCGCGCTCAATCGCCATGCCCTGACCGTGGTCAATCGCCTCAACGGCAGCGTGGTCAGCACCAACACCCTGCCCGACGCGTTCGTGTACGACTGCGGCAACACGCACACCGACTGCACCGACACGTTCGACTACGGCACGCCGGTCACGCTGCAGGCGACCCCGGTGGCCGGGTTCGCCTTCGTCAGCTGGACGGGCGTGACGTGCGCGGGGGGCGCCACCAACGCGACCTGTGCCTTCGCCCTCAAGGGCAACACGACCGTCACGCCCAACTACCGGGCCCGCACGGTCGTCACCGTCGTCAAGGCCGGCGCGGGCAGCGGGACGGTGACCTCGACCGGGATTAACTGCGGCGCCGACTGCTCGGAGCCCATGTTCGACGGCAAGCCGGTGGTCCTGAAGGCACTTCCGGCCGTGGGATCGCGGTTCGTGGCCTTCGCTGACGCCTGCGTGGCAAGCCTGCCGAGCTGCACGTTCACCCCGGCCGGTAACGGCCAGAACGTCAGCGCCAGCTTCGCGCTGATCCCCTACACGCTCACGGTGATCCCGCGGACCAACGGCAACATCGCCACCCTGAACTCGCCGCCCGATGGCATCGACTGCGGCAGCAGCGGCAGCGACTGCTCATCGATCCTCGACTACAACACGACAGTCACGCTGCAGGCGACGGCGATCACCGGCAGCCGCTTCGTCAGCTGGACTGGCGTCACCTGCGCCGGGGGCGCGACCAACGCCACGTGCGTGTTCCCGTTGCGAGGCAACGTCACGGCGACGCCGACCTTCCGCGACGTGACCGCCGTCGCCCTGACCAAGACCGGGCAGGGCACGATCGTCTCGACCCCGGCGGGCATCAACTGCGTGGCGCCCACGTGCGCGGACGTCGACTTCACCCGGGGCGTGGTCGTCAAACTGACGGCGACCCCGGCTACCGGCTGGAGCTTCACCGGCTGGACGGGGGACCCGACGTGCCCGGGCACGGTGCCGTGCTCCTTCAACGCCAGCGTGCCCAGCGTGGCCGTCACTGCCACCTTCGCGATCCAGTCCCGGCACCTGAACGTGGTCATCAGCGGCTTCGGCAGTGTCAGCGGGCCCGGGGTGTCCTGCCTGTCCGGGACGTGTGGCCAGGACTTTCACTACGGCACGACGGTGGCTCTCACCCCCAGCACCAGCCCGGGGTACCACTTCACGGGGTGGTCGGGCGCCTGCTCGGGTACCGGCAGCTGCAGCCCCGTGATGAACGCGAACAAGTCGGTCACCGCGACGTTCCAGCCGAACTGACGCCACCGGACCTCCACGCTGATCGGCACGGTCGTCGTCCATTCGCCCGAATGAGGGCTGGGCGGCTGAATCGGGTACGATAGGCCCTCCAGGAGGGACCATGAGACTCGGGATCGCGCTGCTGGGACTGCTCATCCTCACGGGCTGCAGCGCCAAATACGACCTGGCGGGAACGGCGTGGTCCAAGTCCAACACCCTGGTCCAGCAGGCGACGCTGGACGAGATCGAGTGCGCGCGCGAGGCGCGCGAGGCCAGCTCCACCCCCGACCTCATCGTCGGCGGAGTGGTCGACGTCGGCCGCTACTTCTACGAGGAGCATCAGCGGTTCGGCACGTACGAGCGCTGCATGCTCACCCGGGGCTACTCGCGCAGTTCGTAGTCCGTCTCGTGTGAGCCTCGCCTGGGCGATCGGCGCCCTCGTCATCTTCGTGGCCAGCTTCGTGATGGGGCTGGCCGGCTTCGGCATCGCGCTGGTCGCCATGGCCTTCCTGCCCTGGGTGATGTCCCCGGTGACCGCCGTCGTGCTGCTCACGATCTACGCGCTCGTCTTCTCGATCGTCGTCGTCGTTCCCCTGCGCCGCGAGGTGACCCCGCGCCCCCTGGTCGACTTGCTGATCGGCACCGTGGCGGGCACCCCGCTCGGTGTCTGGGTGCTGGCTTCCCTGCCCATCAGTGCGCTCAACCGCCTCATCGGCGCCGTGCTCGTCGTCGTGGTCGCGCTGGAGCTGTTCAGCGCGTTGCCCACACGGCTGCCCGGGCGGGGCTGGGGGCTCGGGGCCGGATTCCTCTCGGGGCTGGTCGGGGGGGCGGTGGGAACGCCGGGACCGCCGGTCGTCCTCTACGCGACGACCCAGGGGTGGAGCCCCCGCACGCTCAAGGCCAACGTGACCGGCTTCTTCGTGGTGAACCAGGGCGTGATCCTGCTGGGCTACTGGTGGGCGGGATTGCTGACGCGCGAGGTGGCCATCGCCACCACCGTCTTCGCGCTACCGGCGCTCGCCGGAGTGGGCGCCGGCATCGCGCTCTTCGGCCGGCTCGATCCGACGCGCTTCCGGAGAGTAGTCTTCGCGCTGCTGCTGTTCTCCGGGCTGGTCCTGCTCGTCCGCGGCTGACAGCGCCGCCGTGGCCGACGTCAGCTCAGCGTTGGGTGGCCTTCCACTGCGCGACGTTGCCCTCGATCTGGCCGGCGTGGTCGTGCACGTGCGTGCCGTAGATCTGCAGCCAGTCCTCCGCGGTGTAGCGGCCGGACTCCGTATGGCGGCCGACCCGGCTCCACGTTGCGTCGTCGAGCCGCCGCAGGAGCGCCGCCGTGCTGGCGCGTACCGCCTCGACCACTCTCAGCGCGTCGTCCATCGGATGGGCGTGATAGTCGAGCGCGCGAGCCCAAAGCTCCTGGTCGTAGCCCACGATCACCGGGTCCGGCGTGGTGACGAAGGCGCGGATCCGGAGCGAGGCGTGCGATTCCGAATCGGCGCAGTGGCAGACGATCTCGTGCGCCGACCATTCTCCCGGCTTTGGCCGCCACTGAAGCGCGGCGGGCGGCACCGTCGCCAGTGCCGCCCGCAACCGCCCCGGCCCGTCAGCGTAGCGCTGGATCAGCGCCGCCCGCTCCGCCTGACTCAAGGCCATGTCGGCTGACCTCCGCATCTGACTGCACACTCGCGAAGCGCCACGGCTCCGCCGGGGCGCGCAGCGCGGGGGGCTTGGGGGGCCCGCTCGGGGCCCCCCATCATTTCAGCCACAAGCCTCGAACAGGCCTGCGGCGCCCTGGCCGCCGCCGATGCACATGGTGACGACGCCGTAGCGCGCCTTGCTCTTCAGCATCTCGTTGGCGATGGTGCCGACCATGCGTGAGCCGGTCATGCCGAACGGATGGCCGATCGAGATCGAGCCGCCGTTCTTGTTCAGCTTGGCCGGATCGAGGCCCAGCTTGTCGCGGCAGTAGAGGACCTGCGAGGCGAAGGCCTCGTTCAGCTCCCACACGTCGATGTCCTCGACACGCAGGCCGTGGCGCTTGAGGAGCTTGGGCACCGCATAGACCGGCCCGATGCCCATCTCGTCCGGCTCGCAGCCGGCCACCGCGAAGCCGCGGAAGATGAGCTTGGGCTTGATGCCGAGCGCCTTGGCGCGATCCATCGACATCAGGAGCGTGGCCGAGGCGCCGTCGGACAGCTGCGACGAGTTGCCGGCGGTGACGGTGCCCTGCCCGCTGGTCTTGTCGAAGTGCGGCGCCAGCCCCATCAGCCCTTCCAGCGTCGTGTCGGCCCGGTTGCACTCGTCCTTCTCGACGTAGTACGGCTCTTCGCCGGTCTTCTCACCGGTCTTGCGGTCGAGCACTGCGCGCGTGACGTGCATCGGCGCCATCTCTTCCTTGAAGAACCCCTCCTGCTGCGCCCGCGCCGTGCGCTGCTGGCTCGACAGTGAGTACTCGTCCTGGGCCTGCCGGCTGATCTTGTAGCGCTTGGCCACGACCTCGGCCGTGTCACCCATGACCATGTAGATACCGGGCACCTTCTCCTTGACCCACGGGTTCGGCTTGCTGTCGCGCTCCATCATCGTGATGGATTCCACGCCGCCGCCGATCATCACGTCCACACCGTCGTTGATGATGTGGTTGGCCGCCAGCGCGATGGCGTTCAGCCCCGAGGAGCAGAACCGGTTGATGGTCAACCCGGCCACGCTCACCGGCAGGCCGGCCCGCACCGCCGCCACCCGCGCGATGTTGTGGCCCTGGGCGCCGTGCGGCTGGCCGCAGCCGAGGATGACGTCCTCGACTTCCTTCTTGTCGAGCTGGGGCGCCTTGCCGAGCACGTCGTTGATGCAGTGCGCGGCGAGGTCCGACGGCAGGGTCATGTTGAACGAGCCGCGCTGCGACTTGGCGAGCGGGGTACGGGAGCTGGCGACGACGACAGCTTCTCTCATGGCTGATCCTCTCCTCGGTCGAGTGCCCCAGATATTGCGACCCTTTGGCGCGGCAGGCAAGCCCCGCCCGGACCGCCCCTCAGCGCGGCAGGCGCGGGGCTTCGGCGCAGGTGCGCTCGACCTCCTCGATGGTCTTGGGCGTGCCGGCGGTCAGGTTCTCGACGCCGGTCGGCGTCACGAGGATGTCGTCCTCGATCCGGATGCCGATCCCACGGAACTCCTTGGGGATCGGGTGGGTGACGGTCTGGGCCTTGGCCTTCTCCTCGTCCTCCAGCTTCTTGGCCGCGGTCACGCCCAGACGCAGGCGGCGCTCCCACATCTCCTCCTCGCTGTACTCGCGGAGGTGGAACGTGACGCTCTCACGCTCGGGATCGATGTAGATCCCCGGCTCCACCGTGAAGACCATGCCCGGCTCGAGCGCGCGGGACTGATGCCGCACGCGGTAGTCGCCCACGTCGTGCACGTCCATGCCGAGCCAGTGCCCGGTGCCGTGCATGAAGAACTCGCGGTAGTGATGCATCGACAGCGTGTCGGCAACACCGCGCGGCACCAGCTTGAGATCGACCAGCCCCTCGGCGATCACGCGGCGGGCCGTGTCGTGGATCACCTCATAGCGCACGCCGGGCTTGCCCGCCTCGATGGCCGCGAGCTGAGCCTTCAAGACGACCTCATACACCGCACGCTGGGGCCCCGTGAAGCGTCCGTTGACCGGGAAGGTCCGGGTGATGTCGGCGGCGTGGTAGCCGTACTCGCAGCCGGCGTCGATCAGCAGCAGATCGCCGTCCTCCATGCGCCGCTGGTTCTCGACGTAGTGCAGGATGCACGCGTTGGCGCCCGAGGCGACGATCGAGGGATAGGCGTCGCGCGGCGAGCCCTGCGAGCGGAAGACGAACTCGACGGCCGCCTGCACCTGGTACTCGTACATCCCGGGCCGCGCGAACCGCATCGCCTCGATGTGGGCGTCGCGGCTGATCTGGCAGGCGCGCCGCTCACGGGCGAGCTCGGCCGGCGAGTGGCGCAGGCGGAGATCGTGCAGCAGCGGGCTCGGGTCCTCGATGCGCACCGGCGTCGAAAAGCCGCGGCTGCGGGCCGCGCGCAGATCGGACACTAGCCGGACCACGCGTGAATCAAACGCAGGCGTGCCGAGCCGGTAGTACACCGTGCTCCGCTCGATCGCATACTCGCGCAGCTTGGCATCGAGCTGGTCGACCGGATAGGCGGCGTCGGCTCCGTAGTTTGCCACCGCACCTTCGACCCCGGCCCGGTGGCCGGTCCAGATCTCCATCTCCCGGTCGCGCGGGCGCACGAACAGGACGAAGCGCTCCTTGGCGTGGGCGGGGTTGAGCACCGCCACCGCGTCCGGCTCGTCGAACCCGGTCAGGAAGAAGAAGTCCGAGTTCTGGCGGAAGACGTGGCTGACATCGCTGTTGCGCGCCGTCTCCTGGGCGGCCGGGATGATGGCCAGGCCCTCCCCGATTCCCTCCACGAACCGCCGCCGCCGCTCGATGAACGTCGCCAAGTCTTCGCTGGTCATGACTTCTAGGTAACACAAGAGGGCCCATTCTGCGACCGCCGGCCGTCGGGGCCCCGCCGACCGGTAGAAGCCGGTGCAGGCGTCCCCCCACGTGGTGACCCACGGCCAACGTCGGCTTCAGGTTCGTCAACTGGACGGGCAACTCGCCGTGCAGCGTCGCGACGCGGGCCACCAACTCGAGCTGCGCCTTCGTGCTGCAGGCGAACACGACGGTCACGCCGAACTATCGCGCAGCCACCGCGATCGAGCTGAACAAGGCCGGCAACGGCCAGGGCACCATCGCCGTCACCGGCGTGCTGTCGCCGGCGGCGGTGAGCTGCGGCCCGACGTGTCCGGGCACCACCTTCACGTCCTTCGACGGCAAGCTGGTCACGCTGACCGCCACGCCGGCCGTCGGCTCACAGCTCACGAGCTTCGCCGGCGCCTGCCTCTCCACCAGCTCGCCGTGCTCCTTCACTCCGGTGGGCAACAACCAGACCATCACCAGCACCTTCACGCTGCGCCAGTTCGTCATCACCGCCGCCAATGTTCCCGGCGGTCACGTCAGCAACCCCGGCTCGCTGTTCGACGACATCAGCTGCGGCGCTCTCAGCAGCGATTGCACGGCCACGGTCGACTACAACTACCCGGTCACGCTCGTGGCTGAGCCCGACCCGGAGCACGTGTTCGTGAAGTGGACGGGGACGGCCTGCAACGGCTCGACGAATCCCGAATGCAGCTTCAAGATGCCGCTGGGCAACGTCTCGATCGCGCCGAGCTACCGGCTGCGGACCAACATCATCCTCATGAAGGACGGCAACGGGAAGGCCACGATCGTGTCCACCCCGGCCGGCCTGAACTGCCTGCCCAACCAAGGCATGTGCTCGGCCGACTTTTTCAACGGCACGCCGGTGACCCTGCGGGCCACCCCGGCCGTCGGCACCCGGTTCCTGGGCTTCAGCGACGCCTGCACCTCGAGCACGACGGTGTGCACCTACACACCGTCCGGCCAGACGCAGTTCGTCCACGCGGAGCTAGTGCTCCTCCAGCTTGCGCTGAACGTCACGCCACGGGCCGAGGGAGAGGTCTTCAGCGTTCCGGGCGTCATCAACTGCGGCGCCACGTGCAGTGATCTCATCGACTACGGCACCAGCGTGCAGCTCTTCGCCTCACCCGCTCTCGGCTACCGCTTCAAGAGCTGGACCGGCGTCACGTGCGTCGGCGGCAACACTCATGATTCGTGCACCTTCACGCTGACCGCCAACACGTCCGCCGCGGCGAACTTCCAGCGGCGCACGGAGGTCGTCGTCCAGCGCGACGGCGAGGGCACCGGCACGGTGACGGGCGTCGGCATCGCCTGCGGCACGGACTGCACCGAGAACGTCCTGGACGGCAAGTCGCTGACGCTCACGGCGACCCCGGCCGTCGGCTCCCGGTTCCTCGCGTGGTCCGGCCCATGCTCCGGATTCAACACCTCGGTGTGCACGTTCACGCCGACCGGTGAGCAGGAAGTCGTCACCGTCGAGTTCGGCCGGCAGCCAGTCCCCCTGACCATCAACGTCAACGGGCCCGGCACCGTCAGCGGCATCGTGCCGCCGTGCCCCGCCAGCAGTTCTTGCGGGGGGTACACGAAGTTCTACGGTGACCAGGTGATCCTGCAGGCCGCCGCCGACGCCAGCACGCGCTTCATCTCGTGGGCCGGCTGCACGAGCGTGTCCGGGGCCACCTGCACCCTACTGATGAACGCGAGCAAGACCGTCACTGCGACCTTCCAGCCTGAGTTCACGCTCACCCTGACGCCCTCTGGCAGCGCCAGCGGCACCGGCACCGGCACCAACATCAACTGCGGCGTCGACTGCTCGGAGACTTACCTCGCCGGCACGGTGGTGACGCTGACCCGCTCGACGCCCGCGACCGGCGCCAGCTTCCAGTGGCTGGGCGACTGCGCGTTCCGTAGCACCAACTCCACGTGCGTGCTGACGATGAACCAGAACCACTCGGTGGGCGCCCAGTTCCAGCTGCAGCAGTTCACCGTGACGGTCAACAAGACGGGCACCGCGCAGGGCCGCGTGCTCGGCCTCGGCGTCCCTTGCGACCTGGCCCAGGCCACGTGCTCGAACACGTTCGACTACGGCACCGCGCTGGTCCTCACGGCCGACGTGACCGGGACCGGTTCGATCTTCGACGGGTGGGGAGGATCCTGCTTGGGAACGGGCTCGTGCAATCTCTCGGTGACGACCAGCCGCACGGCCACCGCCGGCTTCAGCCCGCCGCCTGCCGCCACCGTGACCGTCGGGCCCAGCGGCCTCCGCACGTTCTCGGCGCCCACCGTCATGATCAATGCCGGCCAGACGGTACGCTGGCAATGGGCCTCGTCGAACCACAACGTCGTCAGCGGCAGCAACGTCGTCGCCGACAACCAGTTCTGCTCACCGGCTGACACGAACTGCGCCACCACCCCGCTGAGCGGCGCCGGTACCGTGTACAGCCACACGTTCGCGACGCCGGGTACCTACACGTACTTCTGCCGGCAGCACGCGCCGTTCGGCATGACGGGGACGGCCATCGTCAATCCTCCCGAGTGACGGGCGAGCGTAGTCGCAGGCGGGCCGGGGCCGCGCTACTGGTAGCATAGGCCCCGGCCCCATGCTCCGCCTCGGCGTCCTCGACCAATCCCCTGTCCGCAGTGGCGGCAACCCCGCCGACGCCATCCGCGAGACGCTGGCCCTGGCCCAGGCCACCGATCGGCTGGGTTACCACCGCTACTGGCTCGCCGAGCACCACTCGACTCCGGCCCTGGCTGGCCCGAGCCCCGAGGTCCTGATCCCCCAGGTGGCGGCGATCACCTCCGGCATCCGCGTGGGGTCCGGCGGCGTCATGCTCCAGCACTACAGCGCGCTCAAGGTCGCCGAATCGTTCCGCGTGCTCGAGACCCTCTACCCGGGCCGCATCGACCTCGGCATCGGCCGGGCCCCCGGGAGTGATCAGATGACGGCCCGCGTGCTCGGTGGCGGACCGAGCGGCGTGGAGGACTTCCCGCGCAAGCTCTCCGATCTCCTGGGGTTCCTGCACGGCGACCTGCCCGCCGAGCATCCTTACACCGGCATTCTGGCGATGCCGACGGGGCCGAGCGCCCCCGAGGTCTGGCTCCTGGGCTCCAGCGACCAGTCGGCGATCCTGGCCGCTCACTTCGGCGCCGGCTTTTCCTTCGCGCACTTCATCAACGCCGACGGCGGCGCGGAAGTCACGCGCGCCTACACCCAGAGCTTCAAGCCCTCAGCCGCGATGGCCGAGCCCCACGCCAGCGCCGCCGTCTTCGTCGTGTGCGCGCCCACCGAGAGCGAGGCGATTCGTCTGGCCCAGAGCCGAGATCTCTTCATCACGCGCCTCTACACCGGCCGCCTCAGCCGCTACCCCACGGTCGCCGAGGCCGAAGCCTACGAATACTCACCGCGCGAGTGGATGATCGTCGAGCAGGCCCGCCGCCGCCGCGTCGTCGGTACTCCGGAGCAGTGCCGCGAACGCCTCGAAGCGCTCGCCAGGGACTACGGCGTCGACGAGCTCGTCATCGTCACCATCACCGAAACGTGGGAGACACGCGTGCGCTCCTACGACCTGCTGGCGCAGGCCTTCGAGCTAACCCCACGCAGCTGACCGACGGAATGCATCGCAGCAGAGCTTCAGCGCTCGAGCAGATCACGCGCAAGAGGTGACGCCGCGGCGGGGGCGCATGGCCCGCGTGCGCACCATTCATGGCGAGCCGTCGTCGCCGTTGCGAGCGCAGGGGTCGGTGAGCGAGCCGCCAAGGATTCAACTGGCCACCGCGACTCCCCCTTGGGGGTTGGGGGGTCGAGCGAACCGGCCCCGGAGCGAGCTTACGGCGACCGGCGAGCCATGCTGGCGCGCACGCGGGCCATGCGTCCCCGCCGCGGCGTCACCGGTTATGCGAGATGTGCGATGATTGTCCTGTTTCCACCAACCCTCGACGGAGAGGACATCCATGAGCGTGAAGCGTCTCAAC
>Ga0111539_10000277_pt1 | contig 61362 bp, 65 predicted proteins | sample RhiMethybrSRZTD1_FD_79667 | JGI IMG/M metagenome (GOLD analysis project Ga0111539, IMG submission 79667) | Populus rhizosphere microbial communities from Tennessee, USA - Rhizosphere MetaG P. TD hybrid SRZTD1 (version 2) (version 2) | ecosystem: Host-associated > Plants > Roots > Rhizosphere >...
ATTCGTCTGTCGCAGAACGTCGCAGACGGTGGCGCAATGTCGCAATGTCTAGCGGCAGCGCAAGGATCGGCGACTTAAGTTTGCGAGCCCTCTGAATGAGTTGCCGCTTGCAGCGGCGCCTTGGAAGAGTCAGGTAAGCAGGCGTCAGCATCCGATATATATATGTGTAGCTCTCACCTGGAGCTGGTATCGCTGGCAGCCAACAAATCCCGCAGAATTCACACAAATGTCTTAGTGGTTGTCGGGATGATAGCTATAGATATGAATGGCTTAGATCGAAGAGTTAGCGTGGCCCCCATGATGGATTACACGGACAAAGGCGGATCCGCTGACGAGTCAACGGCTTAGGTTCGTCGTGAAAGGCGTGTACCAGTTTTGTCACAGCTGGAAGGCGTCTGCCGCCGGCTCGGTGAGCTACAGAAGTCGATCTGAACTACGGCTGTGGACAAACTAGACCGACGCTTTCATTCGGTTGCCTGCCGTTGGCTCGTGTCTATCGTTCCTGTGATGAAGCAACAGCGTGCAACGCTGAGCGAAGAGCTGCGACAGCAATCGGTAGCGCTTGCGTCTAATGCCTTTCGAAATTCTGGGGCGCTCGACGGCTTTGCGGATATTGCGGGATCGAGCGATTGAGTGACTCCCAGGAGAGCTGTGATCGATCCAGATCTCCTTCGTCAGGGCGAAGTCGTTTAGGCGATCGAGGGATGGGGTTTTCACGTCGGATCGGAACTACTGCAAGGTTTCACTCACATCGCACGAGTGGGACGCGGACATCACCCGTTCACATCTCTCGTGTCGCTGCATTCGCTGCGACTGCATCGAGGCGACCGCAATGACGCGCCTGTCAGTTTGCTTTGATCTTGCTTTGGTCGGTGATAGCAGCGGCGTCTCCGTGCAGGCCGGAGTCCCCAGCCGGGGAACATGAGACCCTACCTCAGCGGTTGTGGTACTTGTGCGGGCCGCTGAGAGCCGTCTTGGCAGCGCCATCGGAACTGGCTGCGCCCGCGCATCGCGATTGCCAAAGCGAACAGGAGGTAAAGATGATCGTTACTTCGAAAGAATCCGAGCCGAACGTCGAGCTCGTTTTGAACGCGATCGAAACTGTATTCAACCGGCACAATGTCGGTGCGGTGGACGAGTTCTTCTCTGAGAGTTTCGTTCAACATAGCCCTTATGTACCTGCAGGAGGGAAGCAGGAACTGGCGCAGTGGTGGCAGCGCACCGTCCAAGCCATACCTGATATCTACGGCGCAGTAGAGCACGTCGTCGCGACTCGCGACTGTGTCGCTGCCTTCCGAACGCTGAAGGGCACTGTCAAGAGGGACATGCCTGAGCTGGGCATCAAGGCAGATGGACAACAGCTCGAATTCCGCGTCGTGCATCTGTTTCAGGTGAGTGACGGAAAGATAGTCGCACACTGGGAGACCATGGATACTGGGCCTGCAACCAGACTCGCGATGAAATCGGCATAAGTGTCAAGGGGCCGGGACCTGGTCTCGAGCGTTTCGTCTGGGACCTCGTCAATCGAGTGGTGGCGCCGACTTCAGCCATTCACAAGGTGCACACCTAGCGGCCATGTCGGCGCTTACCGAGTGGCAGAGGTATGGGTGCAATTCCAACCCGATCCGATCGCTGACGCTGTTGAGCGGGGCTTTCGACCTGTGCCCGTTGCCCCTGCTGGACGCCGCGTCGATCGAGCTACCACCCGTGCTCATCGCTGTCGGCGAGGCCGAGACCGCCGAGTTCAAGCGGCAGTCGCGCGCTTTCGCAGAAGCAATCTCGAGGAAGGCGCAATCGTCGAGTCGTATGAGATTCCGGGCCGGAACCATTTCGGTCTGCTGTTCGATCTGGCCGATGATCCACACGATTCGGCGCGCTGACGCTGCGCCACTTCAGCGGTGAGCAGCCTACCTGAGCGGTACTTCAGCAGCTGCCAGTGCTGCCGCGCGCAGGCCATCCCGCAGCGCCTTGAACGCGGCGCTCCTGACGGACGCTGGCCGGCCTGCGCACAGGCCGCCATCAACTATGAGATCGTGACCATTCACGAACCGTGCATCGTCCGAGGCCAGGAACACCGCGGCATTGGCAATGTCCTCGACTCGGGCCATGCCAGGCATCGGCTGGATCGATGGCAGAAGCTCACAGAACGCCGCTTCGACGCGAGCTGCAAGCACTTCGTCGTCCTCGATCGATTCGCCAGCAAGCGGCGCAAAAATGTTCGTGAGCGTGGGCCCGGGCGATATCGAGTTGACCCGCACGCCGCTCTCGCCGAGCTCAATCGCAGCACAGCGAGTGAAATGGACCAGGGCTGCCTTGGCCACCTCATAGCCGAAGGCATTGAATCCTACACGATGAGCGCTGACGCTCGACATGTTGATGAAGCTTCCGCTCCGGCGTTTCACCATGGAAGGTGCTGCATATTTCATCATGAGGAAGGCCGCACGCACGTGAAGCGCGAAGTCATGGTCCAGATGCGCTGCGACGGTATTCACTATGTCTGCGGTACGCGAGCCCGTTCCGGCGCAGCTCACGACACAGTCGATGCGATCGAAGCGATCGAGCGTCCGCTCGATCAACGCTCTGATGTCCCCTTCCTGGGTTACATCCGTTTGGATGAAGACAGCGTCTAGACCCAGCTCGGCCTTCAGTGAGGAATCGTCGCGCACATGCGCGACCTATTCCGCTGGTGCCGCCGGTAATCACAGCAATTCTGTTGTCGAGCTTGCCCATCGACGCCGTCTCCTGCGCAGTACCGCAGCTCAAAGACGCGCAGTGTAGTCATGCTCCAGAGCTCGGTCGATTACGCTGGAGGTAATTGTCGTGCGCAACGTGACCGACAAGAGAGTGCATCTAAGTCAGGCGCCTATCCAGGACGAGTCAGGCACGATCGTCGGGATTCGTTCGTTCCTATTACAGCCGCGCCAGCACGATCAGCTACCTTCCGCTTCGCCACGGAAAAGCTCCGGCCCAACTTTCGCCCTGTTCGACCGCGATGCCGCTTCCGTAAAGCGCTACGTAGCGGTTCTCGGGTTCCCCGGGTAGCTCGGAGTCACCGCGAGTAGCACGCTAGTTATGGTCTTGTTACAGGTCGGGAGAGGCGAATGGCGACTGCAAGTGATCGCTACGGGCGATGGTCGATCATCATTCACTGGGTCACGCTGGCGATGCTCATTGCCGTATATGCCTGTATAGAGTTGCGCGAATTGTATCCGCGGGGCAGTGGCATCCGCGAAGGGCTCAAGACTTGGCACTATATGTTGGGTCTGAGTGTGTTCTTCCTGGTGTGGGTGAGGATCACGGCGCGTTTGATCGGCAAGACCCCGCCGATCATCCCCACAGCACCAAAATGGCAGCTCATGATTGCAAACACAGTCGAACTTGCCCTCTATGCGCTCATGATCGCATTGCCGTTGCTTGGCTGGGTCATGTTGAGTGCGGAAGGGAAGCCGATTCCATTTTTCAGCCTTCAATTGCCAGCGCTGGTTGGAGCGAATGTGGCTCTCGCTGAGCAAACCAAGGAAGTTCACGAGACGCTGGCGACGATCGGGTACTTCGTTATTGGACTGCACGCGATCGCTGCGCTCTTTCATCATTACGTGCGGCGAGATAACACGCTGCGGCGAATGACGTTCTCGCGCTAGTGCTCGAGATGAGTGGACATGTCGTTTCCCGGCGATATCGCCGAATTCCGGATTGACCTATGTGCAACGCGCGCGCGACAGGACATCACGCCGATATCCGCGAGCTGGCGCGCCAGACCCACATCGGCTACGAATCCCGGTGTGTGAACGCCGATCAGAACACCCGCCAGCAGATAGCCCATCAGCGGCGGAACTCTGATCCTTGCCCCCAGGAAGCCGAATACCAGCGCGAGCACGAATGCAGCGGCGATGGTCGCGATCAGGGGCGTGGCCTGCGGCATGTACCGTCAATCCTATTCCGTCTGCATGGATGCTCAGGCCAGGACATGCCCCTGGCAGATTCGACGCAAGTACCGCGGGAACTCCAGCGTGAGGCGAGATTGCAGCCTTTGAGCGCGCGATTCGTACCTCGCGGTCGTCGGCAGCGGAATGCGCCGTCGGAACGCGAACAACAATAGATTGTCATCCGCGGCTACCGGCACGAGCAGCGTGCTGCCAAATGCTGCGCGAACTTGCTTCATGTGCAGAGGAAAGCGACTCGTCGCGCCTGCGAAATTCATCACCAGTACGCCCTGTTGAGACAGGCGGTGGGCCGCGTGCGCATAGAAATCGGAGCTGGCCAGGGTCGGAGCAACTCCGATGGGGTCGAACGCATCCACCAGCAGCACGTCGACAGGATCCGACCGCTGCGAGATGTAGTACGCGGCATCGTCGTGAACGATTCGGAACCGCTCATCGTCGCAGGGAATGTGGAACTCATCGCGCAGCGCGATCACTCGCGCATCGATCTCCACAACCGTGATCTGGGCCTGGCGCAGCTTCCGGTAGCAGAACTTCGCCAATGAGCCGCCGCCGAGGCCCATCATCAGGATGCGCTTCGGATTGGGATTGAACAGCAGAAACGCCATCATTTTTCGCGTGTACGCCGTGACCAGTGCATCCGGATCGTCGAGTCTCATGACGCTTTGCACGCTGCTCTGGCTGAAGTAAAGGCAACGCTCCGACGGAGTCTCCAGGATGTAGGGTTGCTCCAACGTGCCTTCCAGCAGGCGTTGTGAGGCTTCCTCGGTACTCAAGCCATCAGGCGGCGAAGGCAGCCGCACCGTGCCTGGATTGAAGAACCATGGGCTCGCGAATTGCAGGAACGAAAGGCCTTTCTTATCCATATGCGCGGCGGAAGGGAATTGCTAAAACGAAGGTCGCGAGCGCAACTGAAATGCGTCGAGGCGGCTGATCAGATCGTCCAGAGATATGGGCAGAGCGACACAGGCATCGCCACCGCGCCGATAAACGACATCGCAGGCGTCAGCAGCGTCGTCGGGTGCAGCAACAATCATCCACGACCGTGGTGCCTTTCGGCGCAGCGTTTCGAGCGCGGCCAAGCAGTCCTCGTCCGCGAGATCCGCCACTACGACCAACGCAAAGAAGAACGATTCTCGCAGTGCCTGCAGTGCTGCGGGCGCATCTCCCTCGATGCGGATATTGAAGCCTGCCGCTTCCAGGCCGGAAGCCAGCTTGAGCGCGTTCGCCCGGTTCGGTTCCAGGAGGAGCGCTGGGAACGGGGCGGTGATCTTGTGCTGCATCGATGTGTGCGTGCAACGAGCTCAAGACGACCCGGGCTGCGTCGAGCCAGCAGGCGTAGCCTTGGAAATGGCCGTCAGAATGCCAGTGAGAATTTGTCGGGGGCTTGGCGGACAACCAGGTACCGCCACATCGACAGGTATGACGTTCGATACTCGACCACGGCTTGCGTAACTCTCACCGAAGATTCCGCCGGTGCAGCCACAGTCGCCAATCGCGACGACGAGTTTCGGGTCCGGCGTCGCGTCATAGGTTCGTCGCAGCGCGACTTCCATATTCCTGGAAACAGGCCCTGTGACCAGCAACAAGTCCGCGTGCCGGGGACTGGCGACGAACCGAATACCGAGACCCTCGAGGTTGTAGAGCGGATTGCCGAGTGCATGCATCTCCAGCTCGCAGCCGTTGCAGGAACCCGCATCGATGGCACGAATGCACAATGCGCGACCCAGCACTTCCAAGATTCGCGCCTGCAATGCTTCGGCGACGCGCAGACCTTCGTCTGCCGATGGCGGTGGTTCGGTCGCGATTCCCGCGCGGTGAATCTGACGTAACGTCTTCCACATGGCTTATAGATCGTGACCGCTGTAGGAGAGATTGAAAGACTTATTGATGAGCGGAAAGTCCGGCACGATGTTGTCGATGATCGCGTGCTCGAGCACCGGCCAGTTCTGCCATGACGGGTCGTGCGGGTGACAGCGCAGGATCTTCCCGTCGGCGCCGGCTTCCAGCGACACAAGAACCGGTCCGCGCCATCCTTCGATGAGGCCGATGCCCCAGGACCCTTCGCCCGCAATCGATACGGGTCGCCGATGGCCACCGTCGGGGAGACGCTGCACGATCTGTCCCACGAGACGGATCGATTCCGCGACTTCGTCGAATCGCACGGCGACGCGTGCTGCGACGTCTCCTTCGGTCCGCACGACTTTTGCCGGCGCCAGCTCGCCGTAAGGATCGCACGGTGTGTCAGCGCGCAGATCAAACGCCTGGCCACTCGCGCGCCCGGCCAAACCTATCAGGCCGAGCTTGGCGGCCAGAGCGGGCGTGACAGTACCTGCGCCGTTGAACCGATCGCGCATGCCTGCATGCTCGTCATAGATCGCCCGCAGTGTTTCAACCTCTGCAGCGATCGACTGCACGCACGTGGTCAACTCCGCAGCGTGCGTGGAGGAAAGATCCGCGCGCGTGCCGCCGGGCACGACGAAGTCCATGAGGTAGCGCTGCGCCAGCGCGTGTTCGGTCGCGCGCAGCAACTGTTCCTTGAGCCGGGAGAACTGGGCAAGTCCGACGGCAAAGCCCGCATCGTTGCCCAGCGCACCCAGATCGCCGAGGTGATTGGCAATCCGCTCCAGCTCCAGCGCCAGCGCGCGCAGCCATAGTGCACGTGGCGGCACTCGCGCCGCGCTCATACCTTCGAGCGCCTGACAATAGGCCCAAGAGTAGGCGACTGCCGAATCGCCCGAGACCCGCGCCGCCAAGCGGTGCCCTTCGAGCAAGGATAGCTCGGAGAACCGCCGCTCGATGCCCTTGTGCACGTAACCGAGGCGCTGTTCCAGCCTGAGCACCTTCTCGCCCACGATGGAGAAGCGAAAGTGGCCCGGCTCGATGATGCCCGCGTGGACCGGACCCACCGGGATCTCGTGCACACCTTCGCCTTGGACCGGCACGAAAGGGTAGTCGTCGATGGCAGGCGGGGAGGTCTGATCGGGCGGTGACGCGTCGTCTAGCGGGTGAAAGCTGGCGGGCCACGCCGCATGGCGTAGCCAGGGCCGCCGATCCGCATCGGTGCTGTGCAATCCCGAGAGATCTGCAACGGCGCGCTGCATGCGCCGCGCGCTTGGAAACGATTGTTCGATCCCGGGATAGTGCGATTCTGCTCCAACCGAGCGCAGAGTCAGCACGAGCGCGCCGCTATCGGCAGCGAACGCGGCGTGCACCAGGTTCTCGCCATCCCGGTTGCGGCTGGCCCAGAGCGAGATCAATCGCCCGCCGCCCGCCGCAATATTTTCAGTCGCCTGATTCCACTGTTCGCGCGTGACGAGCAGATTCCAGACATTCGGCGCACCTGCTATCGGCGCAGCACCTTGCGGATCGGAAGGTCGGATGGCTTGATCGAACCAGTCGTGCATGAGGTCTCACTGCCCTGCGATCAACCGCGCTGCTGCGCGATACCAGTCGGCGAGATACGGTGGGATGAAAATGCCCAGCATCAGCACCAGCGCGAGGTGCGTGAAAACCGGCAGCAGTGCAGGCGGATGCGGCAGCCGTTTCGCATTGGTCTCTCCGAACACCATCGGCTGGACGCGACTGAAGATGGCGGCGAAGGCAACGCCGAGCGCCAGCAGCAGAATCGGCGTCGCCCACGGTTGCTGCTGCATCGCTGTCGTGAGAATCAGGAACTCGCTGGCGAACACGCCGAACGGCGGCATGCCGAGGATCGCCAGCGAACCCATCATCAAGCCCCAGCCGATCGTCGGGCTCAGTGTGATCAGGCCGCGAATGTCGTCCATCAGTTGCGAGCCCGCCTTCTGCGCGGCATGCCCGACGGCGAAGAAGATCGCCGATTTGGTCAGGGAGTGCACCGTCATGTGCAGCAGGGCGGCGAAGTTCGCCACCGGTCCGCCCATACCGAACGCGAACGTGATGATGCCCATGTGCTCGATGGACGAATAGGCGAACAAGCGCTTGATGTCGCGCTGGCGCCAGAGGAAGAACGCCGCGAGCACGACGGACAGCAGACCGAAACCCATCAACATGCGTCCCGGCAGACTCGATTGCAGTGAGCCTTCGACCAGCACCTTGCAGCGCACGACGGCATACATGGCGACGTTGAGCAGCAGTCCCGACAATACCGCCGAGATCGGCGTCGGACCTTCGGCGTGCGCATCGGGCAACCAGTTGTGCAGGGGCGCGAGTCCCACCTTCGTTCCGTACCCGACCAGCAGAAACACGAACGCGAGGCCGAGCACCGCGGGCTCGAGTTGTGCCTTGACGACGTTGAGATGCGTCCACAGCAAGGCGCCGACCCCTTCCGCACCGAGAACCTTTTCTGCCGCGAAGTACAACAGGATCGTGCCAAACAACGCCTGCGCGATACCGACGCCGCAGAGAATGAAGTACTTCCAACCCGCCTCCAGACTGGCGGGCGTCCGATACAGGGTCACCAGCAAGACGGTCGACAGGGTCGCGGCTTCCATCGCCACCCACACCAGTCCCAGGTTGTTGGTCGTCAGTGCGACCAGCATCGTGGTCATGAAGAGCTGGTACATGCTGTGGTAGAGGCGAAGCTGCGTCGAGGTGACGCGGCCATGCTCAGCCTCGATGCGCATGTAAGGTCGCGAGAACAGCGCGGTGGTCAGGCCGACGAAGGCGGTGAGCGTCACAAGAAAAACATTGAACGCATCGATGAAGAACTGTTCCTGCATCACCAGCAGATTCCCGTCCGTGATGACGCGGGAAGTGAGCAGACACGCGGCCAGAAACGTCAGCGCCGAAAAGGCGACGTTGAGTCCGGGTGCCCAGCGCTTGGCGCCGAGCAGCCCGAGCAGCAGCGCACCCAGGAGCGGGGTGCCGAGCAGCACGGCGAATGTGAGCAGGCTCGGCACCTACTGGTCCTCCTTGAGGGATTCCAGGTGCTGCAGATCGAGACTGTCGAACTGCTCGCGGATCTGGAAGAAGAACACGCCGAGTACCAGCATGGCCACCAGCACATCCAGCGCAACGCCGAACTCGACGATCATCGGCATACCGTAGGTCGCGCTCATCGCGCCGAAGAACAGACCGTTCTCCATGGACAGGAACCCGACGACCTGAGACATCGCCTTGCGGCGCGTGATCATCGTCATGAACGCGATCAGAACGACGGCCACGGCGATGCCGATCGCATTGCGCGTCGCCGTGCTGGCGAGCGCCGATATGGGCTGCGCGAGCCCGAACGAGAACACGACCACCAGCACGCCGATCAGCATCGTGCCTGTGATGTTGATCAACGGTTCGGTATCCCAGTACACGCCGAGCTTTCGTATCAACCTGTGCAGGAGCCACGGCAGGAAGATGACCTTCAGCGTCAGCGTCAGCGCGGCGGAGAGATACAGGTGATTGGCACCGGTGCGCCATGCCAGCAGGAGTGTCGCGCCGCACAGCAGCGCGCCCTGTACTGCCAGGAGATTCACCAACGTGACGACGCGGCGCTGGGCAAGCATGGCGAAGGAGAGCAGGAGCAGCAACGCGGCCAGGGTGTTGAGCATCTGCAGATCGAACGATAGTGCCTCCACCCTCATGCTCCCAGTAGCAGCCGCACGAGCAGTCCAAGTACTGCGAACAGGAACGCAGCGGCGAGAAACTCCGGCGCACGAAACACGCGTAGTTTGGCCGACACCGTTTCGATCAGTGCGATGCCGACGCCGGCGAGCACGAGTTTTGCCGCCAGCAGCAGCAAGGAAACCGTCAGAGCGAACGGTACCTGGCTGGTGGCCAGCCCCCACGGGATGAACAGCGCAAAGCCGATACAGACATAGTTGAAGAGTTTGAGTGCCGCGGCCCATTCCATCAGCGCCAGATGACGCGCAGAGTACTCGAGCAGCATGGCCTCGTGAATCATCGTCAGTTCGAGATGCGTCGCCGGGTTGTCGATCGGGATGCGTGCGTTCTCGGCCAGCAGCACCATCGTGAACGCCACGGCGGTAAAGGCGAGGCTCGGATACAGCGCCAGCGATTGCGTGGCCAGGAGCTCGGAAATCGCCGGCAGCGCGGTGGTCGCGCTGATCAGGGAGGCCACGAAGATGACCATTAGAAGTGCCGGTTCGGCGAGGAAGCCGATCATCATTTCGCGCCGTGCGCCCAGCGTGCCGAAGGCAGTGCCGACGTCCATCGCGGCGAGCGATACGAACACTCGCGCGGTTGCAAACAAGCCGACGAGTGCGATGGCGTCCGCGGCCTTGGTGAATGGCAGGCGCGTGGCGATCGAAGGAATGATCGCGGCGGCTGTCACCATCGTGCCGAAGACGACATACGGTGCAAGGCGAAACAGGCGGGAGGCGTTCGCTGCAATCACTGCGTCCTTGTAGAAGAGCTTACGAATGCCGCGATAGGGTTGGATGAGCGGCGGCGCAGACTTGTTTTGCAGCCAAGCTCGGCACTGATTGACCCAGCCGAGAAACAGCGGCGCGGCCAACAGGGCAGCCAGGATCCCGAGAATCTGTGCAACCCAGTCGAAGGGGCTCATAGCATCAGCGCCAGGAGCGTCACGAGCGTGACGAAGCTGTAGAGCAGGTAGGTTGCGATCCGCCCTTGCTGCAGCCAAGCCACCGCATTCGCGACACGGCGAACGAGCGCGCCGATCGGCAGGTACAGGCCCCGCCAGATGCGATCGCCGATGACGACCCGGTAACGTGGCGTCGTATCGAACGGGCTCGGCAATTCGCGCAGCACCGCGAAGAACGGATTGAACAGATGACGAATCGGCTGTCCGAATCCTTCCGCCGTATCCTGCATGCGACTATTCAGTCGTCCGAACCCGCAATCCCACGGCGCGCCTTGGCGCACGCGCTAATGATAGAAGAACCGCACGGCCGCGATCGTCAGCAGCACCACGGCCAGTATCACCGCAAGGAATGCCAGCGGGGCGTAGGACGTCTGCTTCTGCGCGAGCGGCACGAGCAGCCACCAGGATCGGTCGTCGAGTGTGAGCCCGCTGAATCCCAGCGGCTGTATCACACGACTCAGCACTGGAATGATCTGCGTCGGCAACAGCCCGAGCAATACGCAGCCGAGCGCCAGCCAGGCAAGACCGATTCGCTCGACGACGCCCGCGTCATGAGCTGTACGCAGCGCCGTCTCCCGAGGCTGGCCGAGAAAGATCACGCCGAAGAACTTGACCATCACGTAGCCGGCGAGCGCCGCGGCGAGTACGAGCAGCGCTGCACCCAGCGGTAGCAGCATGTTGACGAAGGCTCGCGGCACTTCGTTGGCGAACAGGAACGATTGCAGGAGCAGCCACTCCGAGACGAACCCGTTGAGCGGCGGCAAGCCGGCGATGGCCAACGCCCCGACCAGTGTCAGCCATGCAACCCACGGCATGCGGTGGATCAACCCGCCGAGGCGTCCGAGGTTGCGTTCGCCGGTGGCGTGCAACACTGCCCCTGTGCCAAGAAACAGCAGGCTCTTCATGAACGCGTGATTGAGCGCATGGTAGAGCACGGCGATCAGCGCGAGAGATGCTGCAGTGCGCATGTCTACACCGGCGAACACGATCGCAAGCCCCACTCCGGAGAAGATGATGCCGATGTTCTCGATCGACGAGTACGCGAGCAGCCGCTTCATGTCGGTCTGTGCGGCGGCGAAGATCACGCCATACAGCGCAGTGAACAGACCGAGCGCGAGCGGAATTAATCCCCACCACCAGGCCGGCTCGCCGAGCAGATTGAACGTGACGCGCAGCAGGCCATACAAAGCCGTCTTGAGCATCACGCCGCTCATCAAAGCAGAGACCGGGGAGGGCGCCGCCGGATGCGCTTCGGGCAGCCACACGTGCATGGGCACCAGGCCTGCCTTCGCACCGAAGCCGAAGAGCGCGAGCAGGAAAGCGACCGCAGCCCAGGCCGGTTCGAGGTGCGCGGCGCGCATGGCATCGAAAGTGAATCGCCAGCTGCCGCCTTGCATGACGCCGAAGCTCAACAGAATGGCGATCGCGCCGACGTGTGCGATGAGCAGATAGAGAAAGCCAGCGCTGCGAATGTCCGGGATGCGGTGCTGAGTCGTGACCAGGAAATACGATGACAGTGCCATCGTTTCCCACGCCAGCATGAATCCGTAGGCATCGTCCGCCAGCAGCACGAAGCCCATGCTGGCGAGGAACAGGTGATATTGCAGGCACATCAAGCCGGGCGGCGTGCCTTCACCGCGACGGAAGTAGCCGGCAGCGAAGATCGAAATGCCGGTTGCGGCGGCGCCAAGCAGAAAGAGGAACGCGGCCGACAGGCCGTCGAGACGCAGATGAACCGGTAGATCCGGCAGGCCGATCGGCAGCACCACGTGCTCGGCAGGTGCGGCAAGACCCGTCATCGCCACGTACGCGAGCGCAGCACCGCACACAGCGCCCAGCGGAAACAGCGTTCGGCCCACGAACGAGACGCTCGCAGGTCGAACCAAACCTGCAAGCCCGATGATGCCCCAGGCCGTCAACAGCAACACACACAGCGTCAAGGGCGAGCTCAGCGCCTGCGTCACGGAGCACCGAGTGTTGTCGGTAGGTATCGGCTCACGACTCGCATGGTCCGGTCGATTGCGGTGATGTGCATTTTATTATAATGTCACGCACATCTAATTGTCACTTCATGAGACTGCGTTGGCCATCGAAGATCGCACCGCCCGATTGACGATCCTGATCGATCCGCGGAAGAAGGAGTTGTTCGAGCGGCTGTGCGCTGAGGAGGACGCGACCCCCTCGCAGGTCGTGCGGCGCTTGATTCGCCGCTACATCGAGGAGCGGACTGGGCAGCCTTGGGCGCCCTCCGAAGAGAAAAACCCTGCCGTCCGCCGCCGCAGCGCCGGTCGATGAACGAGCGCTTGCGCCGGTGCCGGAGTTCGCGGCATGACTGAATTCACTGCTGCCACGATTGGCGCGCCGGCGGCGCTGCGTCACGAGCGCCTGAAGCAGTGGGTGGCCGAAATCGCGACACTGACTCAGCCCGATCGAATTCACTGGGCGGACGGCACGCAGCAGGAATACGACCGCCTGTGCGCCGCGATGGTCGACAGCGGCATGCTGGTGAAGCTCAATCCGCGCAAGCGCAGGAACTCCTACCTCGCTTGCTCGGATCCATCCGATGTCGCGCGAGTCGAGGATCGTACTTTCATTTGCTCGGCGAGTAAGGACGACGCTGGCCCGACGAACAATTGGGAAGATCCCGCCGTCATGCGGCGGACGTTGCACGGTCTGTTCAGCGGCTGCATGCGTGGACGCACCATGTATGTGATTCCCTTCTCCATGGGTCCACTCGGCAGTCCGATTGCACATATCGGCGTCGAAGTCACCGACAGTCCTTACGTGACGATCAACATGCGCACTATGACGCGCATGGGTACGGACGTTCTGCGCGTACTCGGGGATGACGGTGAGTTCGTGCCGTGCGTTCACTCGGTCGGCGCGCCGCTTGCGCCCGGCGAGAAAGACGCGCGCTGGCCGTGCAATCGCACGACGAAGTACATCGTTCACTATCCAGAGACGCGCGAGATCTGGTCTTACGGCTCCGGCTACGGCGGCAACGCGCTGCTTGGCAAGAAATGCTTTTCCCTGCGCATCGCCTCGAACATGGCGCGTGAGGAAGGCTGGCTGGCCGAGCACATGCTGATTCTCGGCGTCGAGAATCCGCAGGGCGAGAAGGCCTATGTCGCGGCCGCCTTTCCGTCGGCCTGCGGCAAGACCAATTTCGCCATGCTGATTCCGCCGCGCTCGTTCGACGGCTGGAAGATCTCCACGGTCGGCGATGACATCGCCTGGATCAAGCCGGGCAAAGATGGCCGGCTGTACGCCATCAATCCGGAAGCCGGCTTCTTCGGGGTTGCGCCGGGAACCTCGGAGCAAACCAATCCGAATGCGATGGCGACCTTGAGAGAGAACGTCATCTTCACCAACGTCGCGTTGACCGACGATGGCGATGTCTGGTGGGAAGGTATGTCGTCCGAGCCGCCGGCGCATCTCATCGACTGGACGGGCCAGGATTGGACGCCGGAAATCGGCCGCAGCACCGGGCGCAAGGCTGCGCATCCGAATGCCCGCTTCACGGCGCCCGCCAGCCAATGCCCTTCTATTGATCCGAACTGGGAAGATCCGCAGGGCGTACCCATCTCTGCATTCATTTTCGGCGGACGACGCGCGACGACCGTGCCACTCGTCTATGAGGCGTTCAACTGGAATTTCGGCGTCTACCTCGCGGCCACGCTCGGCTCTGAAACCACGGCGGCTGCCGTCGGTCAGCAGGGCATCGTGCGACGTGACCCGTTCGCAATGCTGCCGTTCTGCGGCTACCACATGGGCGACTACTTCGATCACTGGTTGCAGATGGGGGCGCTCGTGCCAGACAAGCCGCGCATCTACTGCGTGAACTGGTTCAGAAGGAACGAGCAAGGCGCATTCATGTGGCCCGGGTTCGGCGAGAACATGCGGGTGCTCAAGTGGATCGTCGAGCGCACGCAGGGACGCGCGGGTGCGATCGAGAGCGCGCTGGGGTGGATGCCGGGATTCGCTGACCTCGATTGGACGGACAGCGAGATGAGGCGCGCCGATTTTGAGTCGCTGATGCAGATTGAAGCGCAAGCATGGAGCAGCGAGCTGCTCCAGCAGGGAGAATGGTTCGAGAAGTTGGGCAATCGTTTGCCGGTGCAGTTATCACTGAAGCGTGAATTGCTGGGGATGCGATTGGCACGCGGTGCAGCGGCGCACTGAAGCGGCGCAGTCGATTCGCCAGTTCAGTCCATCGAGGCCTCTCATGTTTCGCTCGGCCAGATCGCGTTCTAATCGTTACGTGGAGTCGCCCACGCTGCTGCCGCCGAACCTCAGTGAGGTCGGCCATCAGTCTTTCGCAGTTAGCGAGCGCGAGTCCCTGGCGTATTTGCTGTGCGAACCCACTTGGCCACGCGACACGCTGAATATCTATGCGCTCGAAGGGTATCTGACAGCACTGCTTGTCTGGCCGGTAGCATTGCAGCCAGGGGCATGGTTGCCGCCGATCTGGAATGAGGGGACATGGAGGGTTCGGCCACCGATCGACACCGCGCAGCGCTATGGAGAGTTCTTGGAACTCACCGTGGGGTTCCTGCGCACGATTGATCGGGGTCTGCTGCAATCCCCTCCGGTGTTCGAGCCGTGTCTGCGATGGAAGCTCGGTGATGAAGCGATGGACATGAAGACACGCGCTGAACACTGGGTGCAGGGCTTTGGCCGGGGTCTCAGGCAAGGCGTCGACGCGCGAGTTGCTCCTGCGCAGGGCGTACGCGAAGCCGTCCATCACATTGCGGAATTTGCTGCGGGTCAGCCGCGCTCCTCGAAGAGCGGGATGCAGCATGCGCAGATCGTCTTGACGGGAGCGGTCTTGGCGCTCGCAAGCACGCGTATCTCACGAGGCCCATTGGGCGCCCTGCCGAAACCTGCCGTGATGGCAAAGCCGAAGCCGACTGATCCTCAGGCTCCGCAGCACAGCGCAGGCCCGTTCAACGCGGGCTCACACTGATGGAGCCCGCTTGAGGTTTCGTATGTTGCCCACCGACAAAGTCCTGGTGACGATCGGCACGCCGTGCTCGATGTCCGCAGTCGGCAGCACGGAGACGTTTCTTGCCCGTGTGACAGAATCGTCCGAGTTCATTGGATTTGCTGCTTTCGATGCGGGACTGATCGAATTCACGGACGAGCGGAAATCCGCCGGTCTGCAGATGAGGTGGCTGGCCGGCGAACGCGCCGGCAAAGCGGCTACGCTGACCGAGATTGAAGCAACCGTGGGCGCACAGCTGAGAGCGAAGCTGGGCATACGATCTATTCGCGATCACGTCCCCGCGGCGACCGAACTCGTGACGGATATTGCGGCGCCCTTGCCTCACGATCTGGAGGAGGGTGGCCTTCGAGGATTGGCGGGTCTGACCTTTCGTGATGTCCGCGACTCGGCGTTCGACGTAGACATCGCGTCCTTCGAGCGCGAGCGGCGAGTACGGCTTGATCCCGGGCGAGGGCTCGATGACGGACTGCTGCGCGTACAGGGGAACGATCTCCACCAGGCCGCCGACAGTGATGACGAGCGCGATCAAGGCGCCCATCAGTCCGACTTTCTTCTCTACGATTTCGTGACTCATGCGGGCACCATCACCGCCACTTCGGCTGGCTTGGATTCGCGCACTGTGCGCATAACGTTGTAGGCCATGATCAACGTACCGGTGAGGAACATGAGTCCGCCGAGCAGACGGACCGCGTAGTACGGATACGTCGCCTTGAGCGATTCGACGAAGGTGTAAGTCAGCGTGCCGTCGGCATTCAACGCCCGCCACATCAGGACGGCGCGAGCAGGATCAGGGAGAACACCATGCCGAGCGACTGCGCCCAGTCCGGGAGCGAGGTGTAGTGCAGGTGATGCGGGCCCGGCCACATACATATATAGAGATGAGGGCCCAGAAGTGGACGATGGACAGACGATAGGAGTAGTAGATGGCCTTACCGATGCCTAGAACGCTGGCCCGAGTTGTCGCACCTATGAGCACAAATGCCATGAACACAGGACTACTTGGATTCGTCTTGAGCGTGGCCTTGATTACGACCACTTCGGTTGCCAGCGCGGCTGCCGAACGGGTGGACCAGTTGACCTTGGATGCACTCGACCTCGACGCCAATGCACCACGCGGTGCGGCGCTCTATAGCAAAGAGTGCGCGGCTTGTCATGGGCGTGAGGCGCAGGGCGCGTCGCAGCACGATATTCCGGCACTCGCCTCACAGCGCCGCGCGTATATCATTAGGCAGCTCGCCGCGTTCAGCGAGCACGATCGTATCGCGACGCAGATGCACAAGGTGGTTTCTCGCGAGGCGGTGAGTGAGCCGCAGTCCTGGGCTGATCTGGCGCTGTACCTCACCAATTTGCCGCCACCGAAGGGCGCGCAGACCGGCGATGGAAAATACTTGTCTCTCGGCGAGGCGAGTTACGAGCAATTCTGCCGCCGTTGCCATGACAAAGATGCACGTGGAGATGACGACGGGTTCGTGCCCTCGCTGCGCAATCAGCATTATCGATATCTGGTGAAGGAAATGCGCAGCCTCGCTGCAGGCCATCGGTTCACAGTGGACGACGACCTGGCGCGATTCCTGAGGAGCCTGAAAGCAGACGAGATGCAGGGGCTCGCGGACTACTTGTCGCGCATGCAAGGTCCGGTTATCGACCGCGCGCCTGAAGAATGACGGCCGGTCTACGACAGGGATTGCCTCAGAGCGCCCTCAGAGATGCTGCCAGCCGCTCGTCGGCCTTGCCGAGCACGCTGCTCTGCGCCGCAATTTCGCCTTGCGGGGTGAGCAGTGAAGTCACGCTGGCATGGTTGTAGCTGCCATCCGAGAGGCGGCGGTACTGAATATTGAGCACCGCGGCGATCTTGCGCACGGTGGCTTCGTCCGTATGAACGAGAGTCCAGCGCGACACATCGATGTGACGCGTGGTCGCGAGCGCGCTCAGACTCTCGGTCGTGTCGCGCTCCGGGTCGATGGAGATCAGCATCACCCGGACACTGGCGCGCTCGGCTGAAGTCAGCGAGCGCTCGAACGAGCGCAGCGTGTCGATGAGCAGGGGGCAAGCTAGCGGGCAGCTGCCATAGAACATCGTGACGAGCACTGGATGCCCGCGATGCATATCGAGGCTGCGCGCTGCTCCGGACTGATCAATCAGTTTCGCGTTCAGATTGTAGATCGATTGCGGAGGATAGGCGACGTCCGCGTTCGCCAGCGACGCTACCGTCAGCAGCATCGCCAAAAGGAATACTCTCACGGCTTGACCTCCGTAGCGCAGCGAAAGCCCATCGTTGCGCTGGCGTAGCGCGCCTGCATGCTCGACAGCATCGCGATGCGCATCAGCGTTGCGTAGTTTTCCTTCTGTTCCATCGTGAGCGCGCCTGGACCGCAGAAACGCAGCGAATCCGGATCGCTCTGCTCGCGGTTGTCACCTGAAACGAGCATCGAACTCAGGTCGTAGACCCACTCCCAAACGACGCCGTGCAGGTCCTGAATGCCGTAGTAGTTCGCGGGCGTGCTGCCGACGTTCGGCAATGCGCCCCGGGCGGAGCGCGAGTACCAGTCCAGGATCTGTCGCTGCCAGTCTGCGTCCGATCTTGCATCGGCGCGCGTTCCGCTCGCGACGGCTGCGTATTCCCACTCATACCAAGTGGGTAGGCGGGCGCCGCGCGCTTCGCAGTAGGCGCTTGCCGCGAACCAGCTGACGCGCACGACCGGTTGCCGTCCGATCGCGGCACCAGGCTCCGTCGCAGAGCTCCAGTGCGTGAGATAGTCCTTCTCTGCGAAGAGCGACGCCACGCGATCACGACGCCACTCGGGGTGCTTACCCACGAATCGAGCGAAGTCTGCATTGGTCACCGGCGTGCGATCGAGACGGTAGCTGGACACGGTGACCTTCTTCACACCCGGTGCCGGAGGCAGGACCGACTCGAACGAGCCGCTGGGAACCGTTGGCATCGCCGCCGCCGCGGCATCCTTGCCTGGCGCCGCGTACACCGGCTCACCGGTGCACAGCGCGGAGAGAAGCAACGCTGACAACAAGGTATGACGCATGGCTCGTTCCCGATCGGCTCAGTGCGCCGCGCCTTCCGGGCGCTTCGTCGTGGCGCGGACATCCTTGACCTGGGTCGTCGAAATCGCCGGGCCGCTGTTGCCCCACGAGTTGAGTACGTAGGTGAGGATATTGGCGATCTCGTCGTCGTTGAGCTGGCTCATTGGCGGCATTACCGAGTCGTACTGATGACCGTTGACGGTCACTGGGCCGGTCAATCCGTTCATCACGATCCCGACGGCGCGCGCCGGATTGCTAGTGAGGAAATCTGACTTCGCGAGCGGCGGGAACACACCGGGGAGGCCCTGGCCGGTGTCCTGATGGCAAGCGGAGCATGTGCCCTTAAAGAGCACGCTGCCGGCCTCAACCTGCTGCGCCTTGGTGAGCGTGCCTTGCGCGCTGGCTTTGACCGCCGTAGAGACCGGAGCCAGGCTCGTAAGCCTGTCGCTGAGATACACCTCGTCCTCCTGCTTGCCGGAGTAGATTTCCTTCCGCGGCTCGCCGGTCACTTCCAGGATGGCGAGCGCGCCCTTGTTGAAGGCCCGGAAGATCGCATGATCGACCAGAACGTAGTTGCCCGGGACCTCAGTGTGGAACTCGACGGTCGCAGCGCCGCCGGCGGGAATCAGCGTGGTCTGTACGTTCTCCTGGAAGCGCGTGCCGCCTTCGTACTGCACCTTGTCGAAAATCTCGCCGATCAGGTGGAAGCTCGAGATGAGGTTCGGACCGCCATTGCCGACGAACATGCGGATGCGCTGGCCGGTTTGCGCCTTGAGCGCACGCGGCCCAGTGAGCGCGGACTCTGCACCGTTGAACAGCACGTAAGTCGCGTTCTCGTCGATCGCCTTCTGCATGTCGAAGGCCTGATGACCCTTCTCGCGATATTTGCCGACGGTGTAGAAGTCGCCCTGCATCACGTAGAACTCATGATCGACCGGGGTCAACCCTTCCGGCGGCTCGACCAGGATCAGACCGTACATGCCGTTCGCGACGTGCATGCCGACCGGCGCGGTCGCGCAGTGATACACGTAGACGCCCTGGTTTAACGCTTTGAACGTGAACTGCGTCTGATGGCCGGGCGCGGTGAAGCTGGACGCCGCACCGCCGCCGGGGCCGGTGACGCCGTGCAGATCGATGTTGTGCGGCATTTTGCTCGAGGGATGATTCTTCAGATGGAACTCGACCGTGTCGCCCTGGCGCACGCGAATGAAGCTGCCGGGCACGGTGCCGCCGAACGTCCAGAACGTGTAGGTCACGCCCTCGGCGATCTCCTTGTCGACCTCGGTCACTTCCAGATCGACGATCACTTTCGCCGGATACTTGCGGTTGACGGGCGGCGGAACGTGCGGAGGACTGGTGAGCACTGCGTGAATGGGCTCGCCCTGCGGGGCTCCGAAGTCACCTTTGAGGGAGCCCCCGGTATCGTCTGCAGCTGCAACAGCGATCGGGGCCGCGGCTTCACGCGTGCACCCGCTGATTGCCAGCGCAGCCGCGCATGCGAGGAGAATTATTCGTTGTTTGATCACGTTCGAACGTCCTGACGTGTGTGGGTGCGCCGGCACTTTGCCGCAGGTCGGGTGCGAGTGCTTTACGAGGATCCACCGTACGATGCCGTGGCAACCGCAGTGACAGCTGCGGCCTAAGGCGCACCCTGATCAGCGCATGAGCAGCGCGATGACGCCGAGCGGATGATGCGCTCGGGCGATGCTGACGATGAAGAGATAGACGAGCAGGGCCGCGATCCAGCACCAGGTCCGCACGGCTCGTGTGCGGCCGCGCTTGAGGGCAAAGCTGCCGAGCACGACATAACAGATCAGCAGCAACACCTTGGCGGTCAGCCACCCGTGCACGAATGGATACTGATGCAGGACCGTAGCCAGCATGAGCGCCGCGGTCAGTAGCACCGTGTCGATCGAATAGCTCAGATAGCGCAACGGAGCCGCCATCGCCCACGCAGCGCCGAACTGCACTGCTGTGCCGCGCAGCAGGAAGAGCAGGCCGCTCGCCATGACTGCTGCAATGTGCACCGCCTTGATCTGCGGATAGAACTCGAGCATCGGTCTAGCCAGGTTGTCCGTCGGCCCGCGCGGAGAGGTAGATTCTGCCCGAGCGGAGGACCCATGGCAGGAAGGCCAGGATCCATCCGGTTCCCGCGAGCGCGTGCCACGCGAGCGAATCGGGCAGCAGTTCGGCGAGCACGCGCATCACGGCGACGCCCTGGACGATGACGAACGCGAAGCCCGCGGTCGTACCGAGGACCAGGGGCCGACCGGAGTGGCCCTGAGTTACGCGAGTGACCATCGCGACCAGCAAGCTGCCGAAGAAACCGATAAACAGCGCATGCGCCGGCGCGCGGCCGAGGATGAACGCGCCCGTCGTCAGATACCACACGCTTTGAGTTGAATAGAGAGCGAAAGCGATCGGCAGCCACGCAAAGCCGATGAATAGAACGCGCAAGAGCGCCGGCATCCGCGAAGCGCGCGGCCACCACAACCAAAGCAACCACGACGTAAGGATCGTGATCGCGAGATCGGGTAACCACAGCCATGCGTAACCGTGGCGCAGCTCGAGCCACGCATGCACCAGCCACAGCGGCCAGAGCGCTCCGAGCACCCACAACGGGCGCGGCGCTTGATATCCACGCAAGGCGGCTCCGGCGAAGAACGGGATCATGCGGTGGCACACCGTGAAGTAGATGGGCAGCAGCATCGCGATACTGCCGATCTTGATCGAGGCAAATAGTAACCGTGCATCGGAACGATGCAGGAACAGGACATACAGCAGAAGCCCGAGCAACCCGAAGCCCAAGGCGAACGCACAGCTGACTGCATGCCACGTTCGTCCCTTGTCCAGATGCACCATGCGCACCAGGAACGTCGTGCCAACGGCCCACGAAGTCGCTGTGAATAGCGCGCCGAGCTTGAGCAACAGCAGGCCAGCGAACAATCCAGCCAGCGAGCAGACCTGGCCCGCGAGCAAGCCGACGCCGACGGGTACGTAGTGTGCGCGGGTCAATGCAGGCAGGCTCATCCACCGCGGGAACACGGTCAGCAGAAAGCCGAAGATGAAAGCCGGCAGCACTTGATACTGCATGATCATCGCGTGCAGCCAGCCGGCCGGAACGGCCGGCTGGGGCATGCCGATGATGTGCCAGCGTGCGTCAATCAACCAAAGTGCCCACCACGTCATCGCCAGCAGCACGTTGCTCGCGCCCGCGAAGAACATCAGGCGATGCGGTGCCGCGGCGAGCATGCGCACACCCGTTTCTGACAGCGAAGCTGGCGTTACCGGTGTCGACATGTGCAACTCCGTTACAGATCGACCGGCTGAGTGGCGCCGTGCACAGTGGCAGACGCCCGCTTCGGAGCGATCCACAGGCGGAGCACGAACCACGCCAGGGCCAATGCTCCGATGCTGAAGATCGTGTCGCCAGGCACGCGCATCCACACCAGCAGCTGGATGATCGGCTTCTGCATGAGCTCAGCCGAGCGCGCATACCAGTAGCCGTGGTCGATCGCCGCCGTGAGCTGGATCAGGCCGATCGGCAACAGCGTGAACACGGCCATGCATGCGAGTCCGACATTGCAGGCCCAGAACGTCGTCTTGAGCAGACGCTCGTTCCAGACGATGTTCGGCCGCAACCCGCGCAGGCAGAAGAGCATCAGCCCGATCCCGAGAAAGCCGTACACGCCGAACAGTGCCGTGTGACCGTGGAGCGGGGTGAGGTTGAGGCCCTGCATGTAATACAGCGGCAGCGGCGGATTGATCAGGAAGCCGAACAGTCCGGCGCCGACCAGATTCCAGAACGCCACTGCTGTGAAGAACATGATCGGCCAGCGATAACGTTGCATCCACGGCGTGGCGCTGCCCAGCTTGAAGGTGTGATACGCCTCGAAGCCGATGAAGGCGAGCGGCACTACTTCCAGTGCCGAGAAGCTGGCGCCGAGCGCGATCACTGCGGTTGGCGTGCCGGTGAAGTACAGGTGGTGCAACGTTCCGAGCACGCCGCCCGACAGGAAGACGATCGTCGCGAACAGCACGGCAGCGGTCGCCGTGCTCGAGCGCAGCAGGCCGAGGCGCGTGAAGAGGAACGCGATCACTGCGGTCGCAAAGACCTCGAAGAAGCCCTCGACCCACAGGTGCACGACCCACCAGCGCCAGTACTCGACCATCGACAGGTGAGTGTGCTCGCCCCACATCAATCCGGCGCCGTAGAACAGCCCGATGCAGATCGTGGAGAGGAACAGCAGCACGATGATCGACTTCGACTCGCCGCCTTTGCGGATGGCGGGCCACAGTGCGCGACCGACCAGCGTCAGCCACAGACCGAGACCGACGAACAGGAAGATCTGCCAGAACCGACCGAGGTCGACATACTCCCAGCCCTGGTGGCCGAACCAGAAGTTCTTGTCCAAGCCCAGCTTCTGCATGACGGCGAGCCACTGGCCGGTGAAGGCGCCGACCACGATGATGAGCAGGCACGTGAACAGGAAGTTGACACCGAGTCGCTGGAACCTCGGCTCATGGCCGGAGATGGCCGGACCGATATAAAGACCCATTCCAAGCCATGCCGTCGCAATCCACAGCACTGCGAGTTGCGTGTGCCAGGTTCCGACTCAGCGAGTAGGGCAGGATATTGGAGAGCGCGAAACCGTAGGCTTCCTGACCTTCGACCTGATAGTGCGCCGTGACCGCTCCGAGCAGGATCTGGGTCAGGAACAACGCGATCACCAGCCAGAAGTACTTGGCCGTCGCACGCATCGATGGCGTCACGCGAATCATTGCGAGCGGGTCGCTGGCAGGTAGCGCCGGCGGCGCCTCATCGCGCTGTCTTGCATGATGCCAGCCGAGCAGTGCGATGCCTGCGATCAAGAATAAAACGCTGAACACCGTCCACAGCAGCAGATGCGACGGCGGCGTGTTGCCGACAAGCGGATCGTGCGGCCAATTGTTCGTGTAACTGATGTGCTTGCCCGGGCGATTTGTTACGGCTGACCACGACGACCACCAGATGAACGCCGTCAGCGCCGTGCGCTTGTCGGGGTCTAGCACCGTGCCTTCTTTCATCGCATACGCCTTGCGTAGCGCGTGCAGGTTAGGATCGTTGCCGAATAGAGAGGTGTAGTGCTGCTGGACCGTTGCGATGGCAGCGGCCCGATCGCGCGACACGATGATGTTGCCGGTGCGCTCATCGAAAATGTTTGCACGCAGCCGTGGCTGCAGCTGCGTCGCCAGCGAGGCTTGCTGCTCTTCGCCGAGACCACTGTATGGCACTGCGTTGCTACGTAGCGATTCGATGTCGAGCCACGCCGTCGCTTCGCGATGCAACCAATCGGCGGTCCAGTCCGGTGCGACGTAGCTGCCGTGTCCCCAGATCGAGCCGAGCTGCTGTCCGCCGATCGACTGCCAGACCTGCCGGCCCTTCTCGATATCTGCGCGGGTCAGAATCGTCTCGCCATCCTGCGTCACGACGGCGGTTGGGATGGGCGGCATCACGCGATGGATCTCTCCGCCGACCCACAACAAGACCGAGAACGAGACTGCGAGCAGAAGGGCCAAGCCTATCCACAATTTTCGATTTGTGTTCATTCGTCGTTTCCTACAGGGAACTAAAATCTGTCAGATGACGCGTGAGAACTGCGGGCGGGTTGCCGGCAGCGGTGCAGCTTCGAGGTAGCTGTCAAAACACATAGCGATCACGCGCATCAGCAAGCGCCCGCGTGCGGTCGCGGCGATCGATTGCCCAGTGACCGTGACTAGTCCATCGGCTTCCAGTGGTTGCAGCCGCGTGAGCGCCTCCGCAAAGTACTCCGGGAAGTCCAGGGCGAAGCGTGCTTCGATCGCGGGAATATCGATCCGTCCCTGGCACATGAGCTGCTGAATGACCTCCGCGCGCACGACGTCATCGCAATCCAGCCGTCGTCCGCGCCAAACAGGCAGGCGCCCGCTGTCGATCGCGTGTTGCCAGCCAGGCAGATCGCGCGCGTTCTGAGTGAAGCTATCGCCGATGTGACTGATCGCGCTCATGCCGAAGCCGATGAGGTCGGTATCGGCGTGTGTGGTGTATCCCATGAAGTTCCGCTGCAGCGTGCCGAGCTTCTGTGCCCACGCGAGGTCGTCGTCGGGAAGCGCGAAGTGATCCATGCCGATGTAGCGATAGCCCGCGCCTGACAGCTTCTCTATTGCAAGCGCCAGCAGAGCCAACTTCGTTTCGCTATCCGGCAGATCGGCGTGTTCGATCTGACGCTGTGCCTTGAACATGCTTGGCAGATGCGCATAGCTGTAGACGGCCAGCCGATCCGGCCGAGCTGCTAGCACGGTGTCGAGAGTTCGTGTGAATCCGGCGATCGTCTGCTTCGGTAGCCCGTAGATCAGATCGACGTTTACGGAGCGGAAGCCTGCGTCGCGACAAGCGTCGATGACGCGCAGTGTCTCCTCGACGCTCTGAACGCGATTGACCGCGCGCTGGACTTCCGGATCGAAATCCTGGACGCCGAGGCTCGCGCGGTTGAAGCCGATGCGTGCGTAGTCGGCAATGTCCGCCGGCGCAACGTGGCGCGGATCGAGCTCGATGGAGAAGTCACGTTCTGCACTTGCATTCAGGAAGAAGTAGTTGCCCAGGGTGGCGAGCAGCTCGCTGATCTCTGCGGGCCGCATGAAGTTCGGAGTACCGCCGCCGAGGTGCACCTGCACGGCTTCGTGATCGCGATCGAACAAGTCTCCGAGCATCCTGATCTCGCGCCGCAAGCGCTCGAGGTATGGCCGCGCACGGGACCGGTCGCGAGTGATGATGCGATTACAGCCGCAGTAGAAGCACGGGCTGAAGCAGTAGGGAACGTGCACGTACAGCGACAGTCGCCGAGGAATCGGTGCAGCGTTGCAGCTCCCGATCTGTTCATGAAGCATCGTCTCCGTGAACTGCGGGGCGAAGTGCGGCGCTGTCGGATACGACGTGTAGCGCGGGCCTGGTCGGTCGTAGCGGCGCAGCGTTGCGGCGTCGAACTGAAGAGTGTCTCTCATTGCCTTGCTCGGTTAGGCGCACGCCTCGAAGCGTCCGGTGCCCTGCCCGCCGTGAGCGCAGCAGTCACCGTGCAGTTCGGAGATGCGGTTGAGCTGCGTCCTCGCTCTGGCATAGAGGTCGGATAGCGCACGGACTAGCGAGAGTTGCGCGTCGCTGCCTTCGGGGGTGCGAGCCGTGATCCGGATGCTCTCATCGAAGAGGCGAAGTCTCAGTTCGACACGCCAACTGCGGGCTTCGCCTTCGCCGTTAGGCCCTTCGACAGCGATGTCGCAGGAGTGGATCGAGTCGCAGTAGGTCCTGACGGCGCAGATTAGGCTGGAAACCTCGCGCTCGACGTACCAGTGACCGCCGACGTTTGTGAGAGTGAGGCATGAATGCATGAAGCGCTCCACTGATGACCTGCTTCGTTAGCGGCAGTCTGTGCGAGCGGATCAACTTCGGAGCATCCGGAATTCCGCGTGGATGATTTCGGGCAGGCCGCACTTTGCGATGTACAGCGCAATGCTCTAAGTGGGACTCCGTAGGGTCGCGCGGCTCAATCGGTCGTAGCGTTCGTTGCCATGAGGACCAGCACTCGATGGATACGAAGACTGTGCGTTGCTACCGCGGCCACGCTATGTGCGGCCGCCCGCGCAGAGGCGCCGCACGATGATTTCTTGGCGGACACAAAACCGATCCTGGATACACGATTGCGATTCGAGGACGTCGAGCAGGATGGCATGGCGCAGACAGCCGAGGCGATCACGTTGCGCGCCCGCCTCGGGTTCGAATCAGGGAAAGTCGCCGGCACAGCGCTGCTCGCGGAGGGCGAGTTCATCCGCCCGATCGGCGAGGACTACAACAGCACAATCAATGGCAACACTGCTTTCCCGGTGGTTGCGGACCCGCGCAGCTCCGAGCTGAACCGACTGCAGCTGACCAACACCAGCCTGCCGCTCACGACCGTGACTCTAGGCCGCCAGCGCATCGTGCTCGACGACCACCGCTTCGTCGGCAATGTCGGCTGGCGACAGAACGAGCAGACCTTCGATGCGATTCGAATCGTCAACAAGGGCGTTCAGCGCCTGACCCTGGACTTCACTTATCTCGATCAGGTCAATCGCGTCTTCGGGCGCGAATCGCCGCAGGGGCGCTATCACGGCGACAGCGTGCTCGCCAACGCCTCGTACGACGCGGCTGCCGGCAAGCTCACGGCGTTCGCATATCGCGTCGACATCGAGCCACTGGCCGGCGTCCCAAACGCAGTGCGCGACGCGTCTCAAACCCTTGGCATGCGTTTCGCGGGAGTGCGTCCTCTGGGCGAGACGAAGGTGTCCTACGTCGCGTCATATGCCAATCAGCGGGAGACTGCCCAGAATCCCTTGTCATTCGATCTCGACTACTACCTCGGCGAGGTCAACGCCGCGTACGGATCCTATTCCCTTGGTGCTGGTGTCGAGATTCTCGAGGGAAATGGTGCCAAGGGATTCACGACGCCGCTCGCGACCCTGCACAAGTTCCAGGGATGGGCGGACAAGTTTCTCGTCACGCCGGCCGACGGTATCGACGATCGCTACCTGACCGCAGGGTTCTCGCTCCAACGCTGGGCGGCGCTCGACGTGCTGTCCATCGTCGCCAGCTATCACCGCTACACCGCGGAGCGCGGCTCGCTGCGCTATGGATCGGAGGCGGATCTGCAAGCGCAGGCGAAATGGCGACGGGTAACGGGCACTCTCAAGTTAGCCGACTATCGGGCAGACAGGCTACTGACCGATACGACGAAGTGGTGGCTGCAACTCGAATACGTTTGGTAGGAGTGAACGATGCGTCGCGTATCCATCTTCCTTGCTGCTTGCTGCATGAGTTGGGTGAACCTGGCGTGGTCCGCGGACTATGCGGCCATGTCGGGCGAGGACTTGTACAAGCGGTTCTGCGCGTCCTGCCACGGCGTCGAAGGTCGCGGCGACGGTCCGGTAGCCGCGTCTTTGCGCGTCGAGGTGCCGGATCTGACGCGGACCGCAGGCCGCGCACACGGCGCAGATCCGCGCGATCGAGTCATTCGCGTCATCGATGGGCGGTACATCCTCGGGGCGCATGGCACGCGGATCATGCCTGTCTGGGGAGAGGATCTGGCGCGGCTCGAGATCGGCAATCCCGATGCGGAGCGTGTCTCGCAAACGATCATCGCGCGTCTCGCCGACTACGTCGGCAGCCTACAGCGGGCGCCATCAAAATGACCGATCTCGATCGGTGGATCACGCAGGTTCGCAGCCGCAGGGGTGGCATGCTCTGCATCCGGCCACTGCGTCCGGACGATCGCGAGCGCGAGATCGCGTTCCTCAACTCTCTTTCCGAGAGGTCGCGGTACTTCCGGCTGTTTACGCCGCTGAAGTTCCTGCCGCGGCATCTGATCGACCAGCTCATGGATATCGACTACCGGCAGCGGATGGCATTCGTGGCGACGACACTGCAGGACGGCGTCGAGCAGTTCGTCGGCGTTGCCCGCTACGGTGAGACGGACCAGCCGGGCACCGCTGAGCTCGGGGTCAGCGTCGCCGACACATGGCAGCGGTGTGGCGTCGCAAGCCTGCTGGTGCAGCAGCTCATTCGCTATGCGCGAGAGCACGACATTGGCCGCATGACCGGACTGGTGCTGCCCGACAATCTCCCCATGATTGCCCTGGCGAGACGGCTCGAATTCACCGTGCGCTACGTTCCGGGGCAGCACATGTTCCTGATGTCACGCGACCTTGGATCTCAGCAGACGTGCCAGGTTGCGCCCTCCCGGCCCTTGCAAAACTTCACTCCCGTCGAATCGTCGGGCTGATCTGGATCAAGAGCTCCTCGCAGGCCGCCTCACATACTTCACACGCAGCAATCACAGGAGCTGCACATGAACACTCAAGGACCGTGCCGCCGCGCACGGCAGCGATGGCAAGATGTGCTCGCCTTCGAGAAATGGTCCGACGTGCTCAACCAAGACGTGGAGCTGATGTAGTTGGCTCTTGTCGTAGCCATGCTCGATGCACGCGGCCGAGAACGCGCACGTGCTGCAGAAATGCAGCTCGTCGCCTTCGTCGGCAATTCCCCCCGCGACCCGCCGCTGCCTTCATGCTCCTGGATTGCGCCAGGGCAACATGCTGCGCAGGACACCGTTGCGATCGAAGAAGTGATGCTTCAGTGCTGCTGCGATGTGCAGTACCGCGAGCATCAGCAGGATGTTGAACAAGATCTCGTGAACTTCCTCGAGCTGCTCCTTGTCGAGCGTACCCAGCTGATCACCGATGCGCAGCTGCGGCAGATCGAACAGGCCGAAGTAACTCGACGATTGGCCGTCGACGGTCGCAAGCGCCCAGCCGCTCAGTGGAATGGCGAACAAGAGCACATAGAACGCGATGTGCGTAGCCCGTGCCGCAGCGATTTCGTAGCCTTTCATGGCTGTCGGCCTCTCAGGCGGCAACTCGAGCAGCCGCCAGCAGATCCGTACGACGGCAAGCGCGAGGAGTGTGATGCCCAACGATGTATGGAGGGCAGTGGCATCTGGCACTCCTGCCGTCGTTGCCTCGCGATCGTCGGCAGCCTCGGCGAGAAAGTACTGAGCGACGATGCCGGCGGCGATCAGCCAGTGAAGGGACGATGCGACGAAGCCATACCGCGAAGCTGTGTTACGCCACTGCATATGCTCACCCGATAAGCTTCTTGCGATCCAATCTTCGAGGTTCGTGCGAGCGCAGGCATGAGGGGTTCCCCGCGCACACCTTCGGCAACCCCGGCAGATGCGCGACTCGCTTGCGGCGTAGTGTTCCCGCGATGAAGCATCGGCATCATGCGTGCCCGCACGCCCACGAACGCGACCAGGCCGCGCAACCGCCCCGTACGGTCTACACCTGCCCTATGCATCCGCAGGTGCGACAAGTCGGGCCCGGGAACTGCCCGATCTGCGGCATGCTGCTTGAACCAGAGCTGCCCACCGAGCACGAAGACGACACTGACGTCCGCAGGGTGGGCAAGAAGTTCTGGATTGCGCTGGCACTCGCGTTGCCGGTGGTCGCGATTGCAATGCTCCCGCACGTGCTCGACCTGGAATTGACGCATGCAGTTGCCCGTCGCCTGCGCGGCGTGGAGTTGTTGTTCTCGGCGCCTGTAGTGCTCTGGTCTGCGCTGGACTACTACCGCCGCGGCTGGATAGGCATGATGAGCCGCTCTCCGAACATGTACACGCTGATTGGCTTGGGCGTAGTCGTCGCCTTTGCCTACAGCCTCGTGGCCACGGCCGCGCCGCAGCTATTCCCAATCGAGATGCGCGACCACCATGGCATGGTGGGCGTGTACTTCGAAGTCGCGAGCGCGATAGTCACTCTTGTTCTGCTGGGAGAGTGGCTGGAACTGCGCGCACGCGGGCGAACCAGCGCTGCCATTCGTCAGCTCCTGGCGCTCGCACCGAAGAACGCGCATCGTGTGCATGACGACGGAACGGAAGAAGATACGCCGCTTGGTCACGTGCACGTCGGCGATCGGTTGCGCGTGCGTCCGGGCGAGCAGCTTCCTGTGGACGGCCGCGTCATCGAAGGCCAATCGAGCGTCGATGAGTCGATGTTGAGCGGCGAGCCGATGCCAGTCGACAAGGGTCCGGGTGATCGCGTGGTCGGTGCGACGATCAATCAGACCGGGAGCCTGATCATTCTGGCTGAGCGTGTCGGTGCCGACAGCCTCTTGTCACAGATCGTCTCGCTGGTCACGCAGGCGCAGCGGTCGCGTGCGCCGCTGCAGCGTCTCGCTGACGAGGTCGCGAAGTGGTTCGTGCCTAGCGTCATTGCGCTGGCGGTGCTCACGTTCACCTTGTGGTGGCTGATCGGTCCGGAGCCGCGGCTGGCATATGCGACTGTCAATGCTGTTGCGGTCCTCATCATCGCCTGCCCCTGTGCGCTGGGTCTGGCAACGCCGATCTCGATCATGGTTGCAAGCGGTCGCGGCGCGCAGCTCGGCGTGCTGTTTCGGGATGCCCGGGCCATCGAGAATCTCGAGAAGGTCGATTCTCTGATACTCGACAAGACCGGAACTCTCACAGTAGGGAAGCCGGCCTACGATCGAACGATCGCGGTGACGGGCTTTACAGAAGCCGAGATTCTGGGTTGGGCAGCGGGACTCGATCGTGCGAGCGAGCATCCGATCGCACGTGCCGTGGTCGCCGGCGCCGATGCAAAGGGAGTGAGGGCCACCGCTGTGCTCGAGTTCGAGTCAGTCACTGGACAGGGTGTGCGCGGCAAGGCGGATAACCGTGCCCTGGCGCTCGGCAACGCTGAGTTGATGAAGGCGAGCGGCGTCAGGGTGGACACCTTGGGCGCTCAAGCGGACGACCTCCGCAATCAGGGTCGTACGGTCATCTTTCTCGCCGTCGATGGACGACTTGCAGGCGCGATTGCGGTTGGCGATCCCGTCAAGAAGACCACGCGTGCAGCGCTGGAGGCGCTCAAGGCGGACGGACTGCGTCTCGTGATGTTGACGGGGGACACTCGTGCGACTGCGCAAGCCGTTGCGGCAAATTTGCCGATCGACGAGGTGATCGCGGAAGTGCAGCCCAAGGACAAGGTAGACGTGGTCAGCCGTCTGCAGGAGCAAGGTAGGCGAGTCGCGATGGCTGGCGATGGCATCAACGACGCTCCAGCACTCGCGAAGGCGGACGTGGGCATTGCCATGGGCACGGGCACCGACATTGCCATGGAGAGCGCGCCTGTCACACTGGTCAAAGGCGACCTGCGCGGAATCGTTCGCGCTCGTCAACTGAGTCGCGCGACCGTCCGCAACATCCGTCAGAACCTGCTCTTCGCGTTCGGCTACAACGCGCTCGGTATTCCGATCGCCGCCGGCGTGCTGTATCCGTTCTTCGGCTGGCTGCTGAGCCCGTTGATCGCCGCGCTCGCCATGAGTCTTTCATCCGTATCTGTCATCGGTAACGCACTGCGCCTGCGGCGGCGAGCCTGAACGATGCTGTTCCGCCGGCGGTCGCCAATTCGATCGGACGCTCAAGTGCCGGGGGTTGCCGAGGACTATTGGGCGCGAGCGCCGGAGAGCCTGTTCGCACAGCTCGCGAGCACGCCGCAGGGATTGAGCTCGGCTGAGGCTGCCGAGCGCTTGCGAAAATTCGGGCCCAATCGCCTCATTGAAGAAGGGCGACTGTCCCGCATCGAAGTCCTGGTGCGTCAGCTGGCGAGCCCACTCCAACTGCTGCTGGTGTTCGCTGCGATCGTCGCAGCGGCAACAGGCGACGTGACGGATGCGGTCATCGTGCTCACGATCCTGGGCGCTAGCGCACTCATCGGATACCGGCGCGAATACAGCGCGCGGGCAGCGGCGGAAGCCCTGCGTGAGCGCATCAAAGCACGTACCACCGTGTTGCGCGACGGCGCGCCCGTAACGTTGCCGACCGAAGAGATTGTTCCCGGAGATGTCGTCCTCCTGTCTGCAGGCAGCCTCGTTCCGGCAGACTGCTTCGTGCTGGACGCGACCGATTGTTACTTGAGCGAAGCGGTGTTGACCGGAGAGAGCTTTCCCGTCGAGAAGGCGCCCGGCGTCCTGCCCGGCGACGTCTCCCTGCGGCAGCGGACCAACTGCGTGTACCTGGGGACCAACGTTCGCAGCGGGACACTGCGTTGTGTGGTGGTCAAGACCGGGGCGGCCACGATGTTCGGGGCGATCGCGCAGCGCTTGACCCTGAGTCCACCTGCCACCGAGTTCGATCGCGGGACGCGGAGCTTTGGTTACCTGCTGACGATCGCAATGCTCGTCATCGTGCTGGTGGTCTTCGCGGCGCACATGTTTGCCGGCCGGCCGGTGGTCGACACGCTGCTGTTCGCGGTGGCGCTGGCAGTAGGCCTGAGCCCGGAACTGCTCCCGGCGATTCTGAGTGTCAACCTGGCGCGCGGCGCGGAAATGCTGGCGCAGCAAGGCGTACTGGTCCGTCGTCTCAACGCTATCGAGAATCTCGGCAGCATCGACGTGCTGTGCACGGACAAGACGGGCACCCTCACCGAAGGAGTGGTCAGGCTCGATGGTGGATATGACCCATCCGGCATGCCATCGGCAGTGGTCGTGCAGCTCGGTGCGTTGAATGCGACATTCGAGACCGGGTTGGCCAGCCCGCTCGACGATGCAATCTTGGCCTCATGCAAGCCGGATGTCTCCACGGTGAGCAAGCTGGCGGAGATTCCCTTCGACTTTGTCCGCAAGCGCGTCAGCGTCGTGTTGGAGCGGGATAGCACCGTACAGCTCGTTGCCAAGGGCGCGTTCGCCAACGTGCTGGACGCATGCACGACCCTGATGGATGGGAGCGTCCTCGACGGGCCGGCGCGGCTCGCCCTGGAGGAGCACTACTCCAAATGGAGTGCGGCGGGAATACGCGTCCTCGCCGTTGCCGTCAGATCATTGCAGAAGAAGCAGAGCTATGGCCGGGCCGACGAAGCCGATTTGTGCTTCGCAGGTTTCCTGACTTTCCTCGATCGCCCCAAGGACGGGGTGTCGCGCGCCATTGTCGATCTTCGCGGGCTTGGCGTGTCGGTGAAGCTGATCACCGGCGACAGCAAGCTCGTTGCACAGCACGTCGCCGGTCTGGTCGGAATGAACCGTGAGCGGATCCTCACCGGGACGCAGCTGGATGAGTTGCACGACGAGGCGCTATGGCATGAAGCCGAGCGCACCGATCTGTTCGTGGAGGTCGATCCCAATCAGAAGGAGCGAATCATCCTGGCGCTCAAGAAAATGGGGCACGTCGTTGGATTTCTGGGCGACGGCGTCAATGACGCACCCGCCATGCATGCAGCCGACACGAGTCTCTCGGTCGAGCAGGCGGTTGACGTGGCGCGCGAGGCGGCAGATTTCGTGCTGCTGAAGCGAGACCTCGACGTGATACGGCGCGGCGTCGAGGAAGGTCGCCGAACATTCGCCAATACGATGAAGTATGTGCTCACGACCACGAGCGCCAACCTCGGCAACATGATCAGCATGGCGGCCGCGTCGCTCTTCCTGCCCTTCCTGCCGCTCACTGCAGGACAGATTTTGCTCAACAACTTTCTGTCGGACGTGCCGGCGCTCGGCATTGCTGACGATACCGTCGACGGGGAGCTGATCGAGCGGCCACGGCGCTGGGATACGCGGTTCATCGCCCGCTACATGGTCCAATTCGGCCTGTTGAGCTCCGTCTTCGATTTCCTGACCTTCGGTCTGCTGCTATGGGCTTTCCAGGCGAAGGCGGCTGAGTTTCAAACAGGCTGGTTCGTGGAGTCGCTTTTGACCGAGCTCGCGATAGCGCTGGTCGTTCGGACCCGGCGGCCGTTCTTCCGCAGTCGACCTGGGACAGTCCTGCTCGTTTCGACTTGCGCGCTGCTCGTGCTGACGCCGCTCATCCCCTATCTGCCGTTCGTGTCGGAGTTCGGCTTCGTGCCCTTGCCCTGGACACTCACGGTCACACTGCTCGGAATCACCGCGCTGTATGTCGCCGCGGCGGAGATAACCAAGCACTGGTTCTATCTGAGAATGGACCGGCGTGCGGCCGCATCGACTCTTTGGGCAGCAGCAGCGTGAAGCAGACGGAATAGAAGAACCCTGCAAACTTGCGCAAACACAGCGAGATATCGATGCAACTCTCATTCTTCGGCGCGACGCAGACGGTCACGGGCTCGCGATACTTGCTCACGTGCGACCGTGGCCGATTGCTGATCGATTGCGGGCTGTTTCAGGGCTACAAGCATCTGCGACTCAAGAACTGGGCGCGCCTGCCATTCGATCCCGCGACGCTCGATGCAGTGCTGCTGACGCATGCCCATCTGGACCACAGCGGCTATCTGCCTGTACTGGTGAAGCAAGGATTCAAGGGACCGATATACGCGACTCGCGCCACGATCGAGTTGTGCCGCATCCTGCTGCCGGACAGCGGCCACCTGCAGGAGGAGCAGGCGGAGTTTGCAAATCGACATCGCTTCTCGAAGCATTCCCCGGCATTGCCGCTCTACACGGAGCGGGACGCCCAGGAAGCCCTTAAGCGCTTCGAATCGATTGAGTATGGCGAGGAGATCGAGCCTGCGGCAGGCGTGCGCACGCAATACAGCCGGGCCGGCCATTTGCTTGGAGCCGCCAGTATTCGGATCCAGCACGCCGATTCGTCCGTGCTGTTTTCCGGAGATGTCGGGCGCCCCGCAGATCCGCTGATGCGTCCGCCGGATGCGCCAAAAGCCGCCGACTGCATCGTCATCGAGTCGACGTATGGCGACCGCAGGCATCCTGCACTCGATCCGCAGGTGGAAATGGGCGAAGTCATCCGTCGGACGTCCCAGCGTGGTGGGGTTGTCGTCATTCCAACGTTCGCAGTCGGCAGGGCTCAACTGCTGCTGCTGCTCATCGCACGCTTGAAGGCGGCCAACGCCATTCCAGATGTCGCGGTCTACCTGGACAGCCCGATGGCGATCGATGCGACCGAGCTGCTCGTGCAGCTTGCTGACGAGCATCGGCTGTCCGCTTCAGAGGTAGCTGCCGTCGGTCGTACAGCCCGACTCGTGAGAACAGCCGACGAGTCCAAGGCGCTGGACCGCATCCGCGAGCCTGCCATTATTCTCGCGGCGAGCGGCATGGCGACGGGAGGACGGGTCGTGCATCACCTGAAGGTCTTCGCAACCGACGCGCGCAACACCATTCTGTTTTCGGGTTTTCAAGCAGGCGGAACTCGCGGCGCGAGCCTGGTCGCAGGAGCCGGACAGGTCAGGATCCACGGCGAAAGCTTCAGCGTCCGCGCCGAGGTAGCGCAGCTGCAAGCTGCGTCTGCCCATGCCGATGCTGATGAGCTCATCGCGTGGCTGCGGCAGATGCCGAGTCCGCCGCATAAGGTCTACATCACACACGGTGAGCCAGTTGCTAGCGATGCCCTACGGCAGAGAGTTCAGGCGGAGCTTGGTTGGTCGGCCAGCGTTCCCGAGTATCGCGATGAAGTCGCTTGCTAGAAGTGCGTGATCGTTGCGGGGAACTCCCGGTTGGCGGCGGTCATCCGCACGCGCAGGATCTCGTAAAGCAGTCGAGGTCAGGCCATGCACAGAAGGGTACTCGTTCCCGTAGACGGCAGCGCGCCATCCAATCAGGCATTGCTCGAGGCAATCAAACTCGTAAAGGCCGCGTCCGGCAAGTTACGGCTAGTGCACGTCGTCGACGAGTTCGTCATGGGCGGCGTTGACAACCCGGGCTTCTACAATCCGGCGATGGTGGATGCGCTCCGCGCTGTTGGGCGCAAGACACTGCAGGACGCGGAGTCCTTCGTTCGCCAGTACGCTTTGGAGCCCAGCTCCGCTCTGCTCGAGACGTTCGGACATCGGGTTGCCGACTTGGTCGTCTCCGAGGCGCAGAGCTGGGGCGCAGATCTCATCGTCATGGGAACGCACGGGCGTCGCGGAGTTCGCCGCCTAGTTATGGGTAGTGATGCCGAGCTGGTCATGCGCGCCTCACCTGTTCCCGTTCTACTGGTGCGAGGACAACCGGAAGGCACCCGATTGGAGCGCCGGCTAGCAAGCTAGAACAACGAGCATTGGGCTATGCGGGTTCGTATCGCGTAGGCAGGCGTTCGCGAATGGCAGCGACCACGCGCTGGATCGCGTCCGATTCGCCGGTGTCCACCGTCACTACATCGGGCAGCTCCGCCGGCCCGAATGGCGTGATTTCGCGCAGCTGTGTATCGAGCACCGCGAGACTTGCGTCCGAGGGGTCACTGTGGCTCGCGGTTCGTTCCTCGATTCGTCGCGCGAGCGTAGTGCGATCAGCCTGGCAGGACAGGATCAAGCAATGAGCACCAAGGCGACTGGCAAGCCCACGAAATAGCGCCCGATCGGTTGCTTCCAGAAACGTTGCGTCGACCACGACATCGAAACCTGCGCACAGGCAGATTTCGGCGCAGTCCGCCATCCGACCGTAGGTTCGATGGCTGAAATGCGGCGAATAGATCCCTTCCCGCACGCGCGCTGCCGCCGGCTTGCCGGTCTCGATTCCGACCAGACGCTTACGCTCGAGATCTGATCGAATACGAATGGCTCCCAGTGCCGGGACCAGTTGCTGGCTGAGCCAGGACTTGCCCGAGCCCGATGCACCGTGCATCAGCATGAGCATCGGCTGGCGCGTAGTTGTCCAAGTCATGGCCGCACGGACGCGACGCTGCAGCCGCTGATGGAATTCAGCGGCCTGGGCCGGAAGCTGTTCCGCGGCAAGTGCATCGACCTTGGCGCGCACGAGAGCTCGATAGGCTGCATAGAACGGCAGCACGCCCAGGCCGTCGTAGTCTCCGGTTACCTCCAGGTAGCGGCTGAGCAAGGCGAACGCAAGATCGTTGCGCTCATGGCTGGCGAGGTCCATCACGAGGAAGGCGATATCGCTGATGACGTCGATCCAGCGCAGCTTGGGCTCGAACTCGATGCCGTCGAATGGCACCAGTTGCCCTTGCCACCGCACGATATTGGCCGCGTGCAGATCGCCGTGGCATTCGCGTACGAAGCCGCTGCGCTCGCGAGCCTCGAACGCGGACTCCAGCGCTTGTGCCGTGTCGTGAGTCCAGTCGATCAGGCGGTTCAGCGCGGAGGGATGCTCGCCGCTGCAGTGGGCGAGCAGCTGAGCCAGGTTGCCAAATACCGATTGATACATCAGCTCAGTTTTCGCAGGCACTTGCGCCGGCGATGCGAGGGCGGCGTTCAAATGAAAACGTGCCAGTGACTCGGCGAGGGCTTCGATCTGAGTGATCTCCACGTCCTCCGTCGCCAGCAGCGCAGGCAGCTCATCCGATGGAGAGAACTGATGCATACGCACGGCGTACTCGATCGCGGTGCCGTCGCCACCGATCTCGACGCGCCCGTTCTTCCGCGTGATTGCCACGACGTCCACGTACAGATCTGGCGCGAAGCGCCGGTTGAGGCGAAGTTCCTCTTCGCACAGATGCCGGCGGCGCTCCAGCGTCAGCGATTCGATGAAGTCGAACTTCACCGCCTTCTTGATTTTGTACGCGAACGGTCCGGTCAGGATGACCCAGGAGATGTGCGTTTCACGAAGCGTGATGTTGCTGACCGGATGCGAGAATGCCTCGGGCGCGAGCAGTTCACGAATTCGGAAAGCGCTCGCGGGCGTCGGAGTGTCTTCTGCCGGTTGCGGCATACCAATCCCTCGCCTGCATCTGCCGCGGGACAGCATGGAGCGGCTGCAGGTCCCCGCAACAACTATGAGATGAGCTTACGCGCTGCCGAGTGGGCAAGAACCAGCGGCTTCCCGAGAAGCGCTAAGCGGCGTTCCTGATGCGTCGCGTTGCAGCATGCGGCTAGGCTGCCTTCCGAAACAAAGGGAGTATCAGGCCCCGTGGCCTATGCGACTGCCTTACCATTGCCGAGCGCATGCTTGCTTGCCCTTGCTCTCGCAGGCTCCATGCACTCGGGCCAGACAGCTGCAGCGGAGTACACCGTGGACTCCGCGCACACAGTCGTGACGTTCGAGGTCCGGCGCTTCGGGTTCCTGAGTCAATCCGGTCGGTTCGAAGGTGTGACTGGCCGCGCAGTGGTGGACGACCGGTCGCAGGCGGCCGAGTTCTATTTTGTCATCGACGCCTCCTCTGTGCGCGCGAGCAATGGCGCGCTAACGCCGATCATGCGCGGCGAGGAGTTCTTCGACGTGGCGCGTTACCCGACGATCCTGTACAGCGGGCAGCAGGTGACATTCTCCAATGGCGAGTTAACACGCATCGACGGCAATCTGACCCTGCACGGTGTCACGGGACCGCTGACGCTGGTCGTGACGGGCTTCGACTGTGAAAGTCCTTCGTCACTCGTGGACATGCGTTGCGTCATCAGCGCGAGCGGCACTATCAGGCGCTCAAGATTCGACATGAACAATTTGAGCTTGCTCGTGGCAGATCGCGTCAAGCTCATGGTCCGAGCCGAGTTGATAGCAACCGGCGAACGTACGTCGGTCGACCTGGTGACTCCATAGCGAGGGCCCCGCGTCTTCCCGAGAAGCGCTAAGCGGCGTTCCTGATACAGATGCATCGCTGGACACGGCTACGCTGGTGCTTCGGAACAATCGGAGTACTTCATGCAGCCCTTACCTCATTCGTACTTGGTTGCTGCTGCAGGCAGCACGAGCGGCAATGTTTCGTTGACAGCGGCGGATGTTCCGCCACTGACGAGTGCCCCGCCGTCGCAATTCGGCGGGCCGGGCGGTCAATGGTCGCCGGAATCCCTGCTGTGCGCAGCGATCGCCAGCTGTTTCATTCTAAGTTTCCGTGCAGTTGCGCGAGCATCTGGGCTGCCGTGGGTCCACCTGGAGTGCGAGGTCGAAGGCGTGCTCGCGCGATCAGCGGGGGTCACGAGGTTCACACAGATCGTCATTCGCCCAGTGCTGATGGTGGTGGAGTCCATCAACACGGCTACCTGCGAAAAGCTGCTGAGCAAGGCAGAGCACGGATGTCTCATCGCCAACTCGCTCAACTGTAGCCGCGAGCTGCAGACGGAAATCGTCCAGGCACCGGCGGAAGCGGTGGCGGCTGGATAACCCTCAGCGATTGCGAAGTATCCGGCCGAACGTCAGGACCGAACCAGCCGCCAGAGTCACAACGGCTGCAGTGGCTGACCAGCCCGGCGACGCAAACCGGAAGACTTCAGCAGCGCCTGGCATGCCGATAATCAACGCTAGGCTCACGGCAGCGAGGCCGACGATCCACCAGAAAATGCGATTGGGCTTCACGAAGATCTGCGCGAGGCTCTCAGTGCGCGAGCGGCTGACGAAGATCAGCGCAAGATTGGAGGCAACCAGAGCGAGAAAAGCGAGCGCGCGCGCTTCGTTCTCTGAGCCGAGCCGCAGCGTGATGCCGTATACCCCGGCGCAGAGCAGCAACACGACGACTCCGAGAGAGATGCTATGTCTCAGCATCGCGGCTGAGAACAGCGACTCGCCCGGCCGGCGCGGTCGACGTCGCATGATGTCCGGGGCCTCCTCGTCGGCCTCGAAGACGAATGCACAGGCGGGGTCAATGACGAATTCGAGGAACAGCACGTGCACCGGCAGGAACAGCAGCGGCCAGCCCAGCAGCACCGGCAGGAGTCCAAGGCCAGCGATCGGAATGTGCACAGCTACTATGTACGTCATCGCGTGACGGATGTTGCTGTAGATGCGTCTGCCCAGGCGAACGGCAGCGACCAGCGAGCCGAAGTCGTCGTTCACTAGCACCAGCGCGGCCGCTTCGCGCGCTACATCGGTTCCGCGGCCGCCCATCGCAACGCCGATGTGTGCAGCTCGCAACGCAGGTGCGTCGTTCACGCCGTCGCCGGTCATGGCAACTATTTCGCCGGCAGCCTTGAGCATCTGCACGAGCCGCAGCTTCTGTTCGGGCTTCGTCCGTGCGTAGATGTTCACGGTCGCGATCCGCTGCACGAGCTCGTCATCCGACAGCGCCTGTAGCTGCTCGCCGGTGAGCGCGCCGGCAGTCGTGTCGAATCCCGCCTGTGCGGCGATCGACAGGGCCGTCCCCGCGTGATCACCCGTGATCATGACCACCCTGACGCCAGCCTGTGCGCACTCGGCCAGCGACTTGGGCACGTCGCCGCGTAGGGGATCAGCGAGGCAGATCAAGCCGAGCAGCTCGAGCGCGAATCCGTGCGGCGACTCTGGTAGCTCGCTCTCCCGATGGTCGCCGCGGGCCACGGCGAGTACGCGTAATCCGTGCGCAGCATGAGCGGCAACTCGCTGCAGCAGCGCAGCGCGCGTGCGCTCATTGATCCGGCACAGCTCGAAGACAGTTTCGGGCGCGCCTTTGACCGCGACCTCGAGCCGGCCGGACGTTGGCTCACGCCACACATGCGTGACTGCCAGGAGTTCAGGCGTGAGATCGTGTTCGCGGATCAGGTCCAGCGTATGCAGACGTGCAACGGCGTCGGGTGTCAACTGCTCAGCGGCATCGTGAATCGCGCGTTCCATGGGATCGAACGGAGCGCGTTCGCTCGCCGCGAGCGCGGTAGCGAGCACGCTTCGCACGGTATCCGTGAGCAGGCAGTCCGGCGCGCGCAGATCACACGTGTCGGTGCCGCTTTCGAGCAGCGCGACCTTCATGCGGTTCTCAGTCAGCGTACCGGTCTTATCCACCGCGAGCACGGTTGCCGCGCCAACCGACTCCACGGCCGGCATTCGGCGCGTCAGAACTCCTGCTCGCGAGATCCGCCAGGCTCCCATGGCGAGGAATACGGTTAGCACGACCGGAAACTCCTCGGGCAGGATGCCCATGGCCAGGGTAATGCCGGCCAGGACGCCGCCGAGCCAGTCCGCTCGGGCGATCGCGTAGACCACCGCGATCATGGCGCAAACCAACAGCGCGGCAACGGCTACCCAGCGAACGATGGCGCGTACCTCGCGAAACAGCGGTGTCGTTTCGGGAGTGAGAGTCATGAGAGCCTTGCCGATTCTGCCGATCTCGGACCGCACACCGGTCGCGCTAACTCGACCGACGCCGAAGCCACGCACGACCAGACTGCTCGAATAGATCATCGTCGCGCCGTTGGTGTCGGCGGCGGCGGCGGGCGACTTGTCGACCGGCAGGGATTCTCCAGTGAGTATCGATTCATCGACGCTCAACGCTGTGGCGCTGAGCAGGGTCGCGTCCGCTGGCACGCGGTCGCCCTCACGCAGCAGGACGATGTCGCCGGCAACGACGTCCCGCCCGGCGACACGCAGCTCGGCTCCATCTCGGATGACGAGCGCCCGCGGGCTGGACAGATCTCGCAGTGCGGCGAGCGATCGCTCTGTGCGACGTTCCTGCAGGATGGTGATGACGACGATGATGATGATGGAGCTTGCGAGGATTACGGCTTCACGGACGTCGCCGAGCACGATGTAGATGGCTGCAGCGCCGATCAACAGCAGGAACATTGGCTCAGTCAATACTTCGCGAGCGATCGCGAGCAGCGTGCGCGGCTTCTCGCCTGGCAGCTCATTGGGACCGTCCGTCCGTAAGCGCTGTGCCGCCTCGGCCGTACTCAGCCCGCCGTGCACAACACTGCCTTGAGCAAGGATGGGTGCGGTCATTTGAGCGGCAGATTCCCGAAGTCCTCGGATCGCGCGGCCATGATAGACAGTTCGCATTGTCCCGCGACCTGGAACTGTCTCCGGTCAACTACGTAACGGACCGTGAACTTTCACGGTCGCGCAGTCCCCGCCTGGATGTCAGGCTTTGTCTCATGCTACGCGCGCAGGACCACTGGGAGACTCATTGGGATGCCGGCCACAACTGGGCACTCGTGCTCGCGGCGGGTGAGGGGAGTCGTCTGCAGGCGCTGACCGTGACCGCCTCCGGCGTTGCGGTACCCAAGCAGTTCTGCTCGCTGGGAAGCGACGAGTCTCTCTTGCACGATGCGCTCCGTCGTGCACGAGTCGTCGCGCATCCCGAACGCACGTGTACGATCGTGGCGGAACACCATCGCCGCTGGTGGCAGGAACTGCGGCTGGGAATACCACCGCAGAATGTGATCTCGCAGCCGCGCAATCGCGGAACGGCGAATGGCATCCTGCTCCCTCTCCTGCACATCGCGCATCGCGATCCGGAAGCGACACTGCTAGTGCTGCCCTCGGATCACTATGTTCGCAATGAAGAGGTATTGTCGACCAGCCTCCGAACTGTGATGGCAGAGCTGATGCGTGACCGTGAGCACGTGATTTTGCTCGGCATCACTCCGGACGATCCGGATCCTGAGCTCGGCTACGTGGTCGCAGAAGGCGATCTAGGTTCCGATGTTCGCACGGTGAGCGAGTTCGTGGAGAAGCCGAGCGTCGCTGCTGCTAGATCGCTGATCGCGCGCGGCGGACTGTGGAACTCGTTTATTTTTGCAGCCGACGCCCAGGCACTGGTGCGCGCATTCGAAGCGCGCTGTCCGGATCTCGTCGGCGAGATGCGGCACATCATTACGTCTGCGGAATCGCCCGTGCGTCGCGCGCGGCTTGCAGAGTTGTACCAGCGGCTGCCCGAACTGGACTTCTCGCGCGACATCCTGCAGCGGTCACCGGCACTCCTCCGGGTCACGACAGTCCCGCCGTGTGGTTGGAGCGATCTTGGCACACCGCGGCGCGTCGCCGAGACAGTAGGCCGTATCAGAGCGATACCCGAGCGCCTTCCGGCAGCTCGTGCCGCGACTTTTCTCGACCTCGCACGGACAGGCCACCGGGTGATCGTATGAAGCGAACGATTGTCGCCGCTGCCACGCTTGCATTCGTTGCCGCCTGTGTCAGCACTGGCACGCAGGAACGCAGCTTGCCGCAAATGTCCGGTATGGAAATGTACGAACAGTTGTGCTCGAGCTGCCATGGCGTCGAAGGGCATGGCAACGGGCCAGTGTCCTCGCTAATCAAGATCGGTGTGCCGGACCTTACCCGAATCGCGCAGCGCGACGGCGGCGAGTTCCCGACGGAGGATGTTCGCCGCACGATCGACGGTCGCTGGGATCGTCGCGCGCATGGGGCAAGGGACATGCCCGTATGGGGCTGGCAATTTTACGATAGTGGTGCGACGGATGACGCCTCAGAGCGCGCTATCGTCGACTCGATGATAGACCGGCTCGTCAACTACCTGCGCAGCATCCAGGTGGAGTGACTATGCGCAAGCCGCGCTCAGCACGTTGGAAATCTATCCTGGTCGTCGTGGCCAATCCGTTTGCACGCGAACAGCTGGCCGCGGCCAAGGCTGCAGCCATTGCGAAGAGGTGCGGCGCGCGACTCCTTCTTTTCAACACTTTCATGATTCCGCAGCCGGTCAACGATGTGCCGATGAACTCGCGGGAGCAGATCATTGCGTCCGCAATCCGGCAGCGTGAACAGCGTCTGCGCGACATTGGCCAACGTCTACGCTTGCCTCACACGACGAAGTACGTCGTGCGCTGGGACTATCCGATTTACGAAGCCATCGTCAGGGAGGTACGCAAGACGAAACCGGACCTCCTGGTCACCGACTCCCACCGGGAAGGGCGGCTCGCACGGCTGCTCCTCGCGAACACGGATTGGCAGCTGATGCGTGAATGTCCATGTCCGTTGTGGTTCGTGCGCTCCAGCGATCTGCCGCGGACGGCGCAGCTGCTGGTCGCGGTCGATCCGCGGCACACGCACGCAAAGCCAGCCAGGCTGGATGATCGTCTGCTGGAGGCCGCGTCGGGCATCGCGCACCAACTCGGCGGGCGCACGTCGGTCGTGCACGCATACGAAACTCCGGCGAGCGCCGTACCGGGCATGATGATGGAGCCTATACGTCTGCCGATCTCGCCGCAGCGAACTCGCGAGTTCGTTGCCCAGACGACCGAAGCGGTGACCGAACTCGCCGGCAAATACGGCATCAACGCGGACGCATGTGCTATCCGCGAAGGTGCTGCCAGCACCGTCATCCCGGCCGAGGCGAACGGACGGAAGGCGCACCTGCTGATCATGGGCGCCGTATCGCGCAGTCTGCTCGCTCGTCCCATCATCGGCAGCACTGCCGAGCGGGTGATCGATCACGTCGACTGCGATGTCTTTGTCGTCAAGCCGGCTGGGTTCAAGTCGCATGTGAAGCGGTCACCAGTCAAGGCGTAAAGGTCGGAGGTGCGCAACCATGTACAGGAAAATTCTGGTGGCGGTCGACGGCAGCGCAACCTCGCTGCGGGGCCTGGATGAGGCGATCAAGGTTGCCCAGATCGCGAACGGTCGTATCAGGGTTGTCCACGTCGTCGACGACTTGATCATCGGTGCCGACTATGTACCTGCTGTCTACTACGAGCCGGTAATCGTGTCGCTGCGTGACTCGGGTACTAAGTTCCTGGAGCAGGCCGCAGCGATCGTCCGCCACGCCGAAGTCCCCTGCGAGCAAGAGCTGCTCGAAACGCTCGGTGGGCGTGCAGCCGATGAGATCGTGCGGGCAGCCAAGGAATGGCCGGCTGACCTGATCGTCATGGGGACGCACGGCAGGCGCGGGCTCAAACGGCTCGCAATGGGCAGCGATGCCGAGATGGTGTTGCGACTTTCTCCGGTCCCAGTGCTCGTGGTCCGGGACAAGCCTGAAGCGTCCTGATGGAAGCCGCGCCGGCTACACCCGATTCGCGCCCGCATCACGCACTTGTGTGCCGGCGCGCGGCCGTCCTCATCGCGCTGTGTATTGCGCTCGCGGCCGCTGCATCGACGCGATCGTCGTTCCCGCCGCGGTGGTCGCCTGGGGCGTACCGGTTAGCATTGGATTTGCTGTGCTCGGCTGGACTCTGGGTGGCAGTGTCACCTACGGATCGGCAAATTCCTCGGCAGACGAGCCGTCCGCTGGCTGACTACCGATGACGCCCTGAACAAGCTCGAAGCCTATCTGCCTGCGAAAGCGCCGCTGTGGATGATTGTGCTGCTGCAGCTCGCGTTGCCCTCGGAGATCCCAGGATACGCCCTCGGGCTGCTGCTTCGCTCTGCAGCGATGCATCTCCGACCACCGGCCCGACTTTCAGCCAGCAGGCGATTGGCGTTTCGCTCGTTTCTTGCAGAGCGCGCTAAGGTTAGGAAGCCCTGCGTAGCGTTCCGACCGTTCGGTGGTTGCGCTCCCAGACCCGGGCAAGACGGGCAGCGACTTCGGCGTCGGTCGTATGTTCGAATGCCTGATACCAGCCTCCGACGGAGTCGAAGTCTGCAGATGTCAGCAGGCAAGCCACTTCGTCCGCTTCGTCGCGCAGCACGAGGAATGAATTGCTGTTGGCTACTGGCAGTGCGACGACCACGCGTTTTGCGTCGAACTTCCGCACGGCGCGGATCGCGGCCCGCATTTTCGCGCCCGTCATAGCGCCGTCGTCAACGAGAATCACAACCCGACCGCTGACGTCGACTGGCAAACGGTCGTTCCGATAAAGAGCTTCGCAGCGCTGGAGCTCGACGCGCTGCCGCGCGATCTCCGCCTGCAGCGTCGCGGGGCTCTCACGGGCAGCAAGGATCCCATCAGTGATGACGATGATCCCGCCGGAGGCGAGGGCACCGATTGCCAGCGCAGGTTGCCCGGGCATGCCGAGCTTACGTACGACCATGACATCAAGCGGTGCGTGCAACGTCTCAGCGAGTTCCATGGCGACGGGCACGCCGCCACGCGGAAGTCCGAGAACGAGAACGTCCGCACGATCGCGATAGTTAGCCAACAGAGCGCCGAGGGCGTGTCCCGCCATGGCTCGATCGAGGAATGGGCTCATCGGTGCGAAAGCAGGTGCGAGTTTCATTGCATGTTCCTCGAGTTGGACATGCACTATGTACGCTTCCACGCGGTTCGCGGCGTTCCGGAACTTCCCCGGGTGACCTTCGGCTTGCCCGTGGAGCCGCGTTCGAAGCTGGCAAATTCGCGGGGAACCCGAAGGTTGCTCATGGAAACTCCCGGCTGCATTGGGCGAGCCGGAACGGCACCCTTCCTACCCATGAGCCGCAACATCCTGATCCTTGATGGGCATCCCGACGCTTCTGCTGCGCGCTTCGTTCACGCGCTGGCCGCTGCGTACCAGCAGGGCGCCGTAGCGACCGGGCACCAGGTGCACGTGATCAAGCTTGCCGAGCTCGAGTTCCCACTGCTGCGCTCACAGGCAGACTATGAGAAAGGAGAAGCGGTGGAGGCAGTGCGCCGCTGCCAGGACCTGATGAACTGGGCAACGCACGTGGTCATTCTGTATCCGCTGTGGCTCGGGTCCATGCCGGCGCTGCTCAAGGCACTGCTCGAGCAGATGCTGCGTCCAGGCTTTGCGTTCAGTACGCTGAAGCTAGGACGGTGGCCGGTTAAGTTCATGAGCGGCAAAAGCGCGCGCATCGTCGTGACGATGGGCATGCCGGCCTTCTGATATCGCTGGTACTTCCGTGCGCATAGCTTGCGGAGCCTGCAGCGAAACATTCTGAGATTCGTCGGCTTTCGCCGCATCCGCGCGACTATCGTCGGCAGCGTCGCGAGCCTCACCCGCGCGCAGCGCGAGGCATGGCTGGAGGATTTGCGTGCCCTCGGACGCGACGCCGCTTAGTACCGCGACAGGAGATCTGCACATGAACGTTCAATCACCGAAGGTGGAGCGACGCGCACGCAAGCGCCTGACGCTGCCAATTGGCGGGACCGTCGCTGAAGCGCCGCCGGATTCGGATGCCGCGCAGCTTGCGGCCGTGGACGCCGAAGCGCGATCGGCCGAGCATGAGGTCAGGGTCGCGCTTGCAGCGTATTTCATAGCCGAGAAGCGCGGCTTCGGACCCGGTCACGAACTCGACGATTGGCTTGCGGCGGAGGCCGAGCTTGCCAAAGTAGCTCAACCGTCACCCGCAGGTTCCGCGGTGTCAATTGAGAGGAGGGCGTCATGAAGATCGGTGAGTATTGCAAGCGCGCGGTCATCGCGATCGCATCGAACGCAGACGCCGCCCAGGCGGCCAAGCTGATGCGCGAGGAACACGTTGGCTTCGTAATCGTTTACCGGGACGGCGATTCCTCGCAGAAGCCGATCGGCGTGCTGACAGATCGCGACCTGGTTTTGGGTGTCATGGCGCGCGACGTGGATCCGCACGCGGTCACGGTCGATGACGTCATGACGCGTCAGCCGCTCGTCGCGAACGAGACCGACGAGCTTAGTGACATGCTGCAGGGGATGCGCCTGGCGGGTATTCGGCGCGTGCCGGTGGTTGATGATCGCGGGGCATTGGTTGGTATCATGGCCATCGATGATGCACTCGATCTCATCACGGGACTCATGTGTGACATCGCCGGATCCATCAAGAGCGAGCAGCGGCAGGAGTGGCGGGCAAGAGCGAGCTGAATGGGCATCCGCATTCCGATTGCGATCTCGGCGCGACACGCGCACTTATCACAGACAACCCTCGACCAGGTGTTCGGGGCCGGTCACCAGTTACAGCCACGCACGTGGCTGTCGCAGACCGGGCAGTTTGCGGCCCAAGAAACGGTGAGCCTCGTCGGTCCGAAGGGCCGACTGGACAATGTCCGTGTGATGGGCCCTCCGAGAGAGCAGGACCAGATCGAGCTGTCACGCACCGACGAGACGGCACTTGGCCTCGAGGCGCCGGTGCGAGTCTCGGGCGAACTTGCCGGCACGCCTGGCATCACTGTGGAAGGGCCGATGGGTCGTCGCACCTTGCAGAGCGGAGTCATCAGTGCCCGCCGGCACATTCACATGAATCCGCAGGATGCAGAGCGGCTTGGTGTGCGGGACGGACAATCTGTGCAGGTCCGGATCGATAGTGCAGACCGCGACCTGATCTTCGGCGATGTGGCGGTGCGAATCAGGCCGGACTTCCGACTGGAGTTGCACCTCGATACGGATGAAGCCAATGCGGCGGGCATCGCGTACGGCGGCCACGGCGAACTGTTGGACGCCAGCGAAGCGCCGGCCGGCTAAGCCTCACCGCCCAGCATCAAATGCATCTTGACGAGGTGTGCCACTGAGCGCGCACCCATCTTTTCCATCACGTTGGCGCGGTGAATTTCGACCGTCCGCTCGCTCAAGCCGAGATCGATGGCAATGACCTTGTTGGCCTTGCCGTCGACGACCAGCCCAAGCACCTCGCGCTCCCGAGGAGTCAGCGATTCATGACGGCTCCTGAGGTCCGCCAGCCGATCGACGCTCTCGCGATTCTGAGCGTCCATTTTGAGGGCACCATTGATCCTGTCGAGCAGATCCTGATCGCGAAACGGCTTCTGCAGGAAGTCGAATGCCCCATCCTTCATCGCCTGCACGGCCATCGGAATATCGCCATGCCCTGAAATCAGAATGACCGGCAGCATCGAGCCCGCTCGATTGAGTTGCTGCTGCACTTCCAGACCGCTCATTTCCGGCATTCTCACGTCGAGAACCAGGCAACTTGGCTGGCTAGGATCGTACTTGGCCAAGAACTCGCTCGCCCTTGCGTAAGCGACCGGCTGATAACCGACCGTCGTGATCAAGACCGTGAGCGCGCGTCGCATGCCGTCATCGTCGTCCACGATGTAGACAGTCTGCTTGCGCTTAGTGTCCTTCGGCAGAGTCATGGTGCAGCTTCCCCTTCTTGCTTCACGGTAGCCGGTAGGCGCAGCAGGAAGCGAGCGCCTCCGCCTTCTACGTCTTCGAAACCAATTGACCCTTCGTGAGCCTCGGCGATAGCGCGGCTGGAGGCGAGCCCAAGGCCAGTGCCGTGACCTTTGGTTGTGAAGAATGGACGGAACAGGTGATCGCGCGCGTCCTTGGGAATACCTGTGCCGCGGTCTTCGACTGCGACCTGCACACCGTACCGATCGCCTGTCACGGCGATTCGCACTTCCGGCTTCGCAGCGTCGCGCGTCGGCGCTTCGAGCGCATTCTGGACCAGCGCGAATAGCACGTGCTGAATTCGCAGGCGATCGATCGCGACGGGTGACAGATCCGGCTGAATCGACAGGGTGAGCCTTCCCTGTCGTTGCTGTGCCAGCAGGTCCAGGATAGGCATGAGCTCCGCGATCACGTCGCCGAGATCGGACTTCACCTGTCCATGGGCGGACCCGTTAAACAGCCCGCGAATGCGGCGGATGCCCTGGCCAGCGTTGAGCGCTTCCTGCGCGATGTGCCGAAGGACGTCGGAGGTCGGCTGAATCATCGGATCGGGCCGATCGAGCATGCGCTGCGCAGCCTGCGCGAATGTCGCGATAGCACCGATCGGCTGATTCAGCTCGTGCGCGATGCCACTAGCCATTTCTTCGAGTGCAGAAATGCGCGCGATCTGGAGCAATTGCTCCAGCAGGAGCGCGGTCCGCTGCGGCGATGGCCCTGACTCTAGGAAATCTGTCACTACGATACCTGCTGGCTGACGGCCTCAGCCCATACCTTGGATGCCAGCCTGCCGCAAGTCGGGGCGGTTCGCACCCGCGGGTTCCACGGAACGACCCGTGCCCGTCCCTTAGAGACCCGGCCGAGATGACTGGGCCATCCTATACCCACGATTTTCAAGCGGAGACCAACGCTCATGTCGGTTCCACACCCGAATTTCCCTGCAATCAAGCAGGTCCTCATTGCCCGTCGCGAGGCTCTTCGAGAGCGCCATCGACGCGTGGAGCTCGATCTGCAGCGACGCAACGACCCCTTGGTCGGCGACTGGAGCGATCGCGCCGTTCAGGTCCAGAACGATGAGGCGCTGCAGGTCATAGACGATGCAACCCAGGATGAGCTGGCTACGGTCGATGAGGCACTTCAGCGCCTCGACCGGGGACTGTACGGCACGTGCAAGGAGTGTGGAGAGCCGATAGAGCCGGGAAGGCTGCAGGCGCTGCACGCTGTCACGTGCGCGGCCTGCGCAGGTGCTTGAACCATTATCATTTCGTTGCGACTGGTTTGCGGCGAGGAGTGCGCGGGCCGCGGTCTCTTTGCGAGCAACGCCGTCCCCGGCATACTTTCGCTTGTATCCACTGCGATGAGCCCCAGTATCCGGACAGCAGAGGCGCTGACAGCCTCCAGCGGGCCCTTTCTGACGATGGACGAGCTTCGCGAAATCACCGAGCACTTGCTGCGGTTCTCACCTGATGCGCTGATCGTGGTCGACGATCACGACCAGATCCGCTTTGCGAACGAAACGGTCCGGGAGCTGTTCGGCCATGCGCCGGACCAGCTGATCGGCAAGCCTGTCGACACGTTGATCCCTGGGCGATTGCGGGCGCATCACGGCAAGCACACCGCCGGCTACATGCGCAATCCGAACAATCGAGAAATGGGCGCCCGAATCGCCGATTTGTTTGCCCTGCGAGCTGACGGTAGCGAATTCCCGGCCGGCATACGTCTGGCACCATTTCGAATCGGCGGCAGACTGTTCGTTGCGGCAGCGATTCGCGATACCACTGAGCGCAAGATGGTGAGCGACGAGCTCGTGATCGCGCGCCACGAAGCGGATCGCGCCAATCGCGCCAAGAGTCGGTTTCTCGCGACGGCGAGTCACGACCTGCGCCAGCCGATGCAGACGGTTCGCCTGCTCAATGCGGCGATGCTCAAAATCGTCCCGGAAGCAGAGGTCCGCGACCTGCTGCAGCAGCAAGGGCAAGCCATCGAGAGCATGACGCGCCTGCTGAATTCGCTCCTCGACATCAGTCGTCTGGAATCCGGAGCGATCGAGCCGGTGAATGCCGAAGTGCCGCTGGGCGAGGTCTTCAATGACTTGAGCACCGAATTTTCCTCGATCGCGAAAGCGCGCGAAATCGACTTGATAGTCGAGTCGACGCGCCTCGCTATTTCGACGGACCGGACGCTGTTCAGCCAGCTCCTGCAGAACCTGCTGGGTAACGCCTTGAAGTACACGGATCGAGGTTGGGTGCGGGTCAAATGCGCTGAGGAGAGTGACGCGTTGGTCGTGTCGGTGGAGGATTCGGGCATCGGCATTCCTGCCGACAAGCTCGAGCGAATCTTCGACGAGTACTACCAGGTCGATACGCACGGCACGAAGCGAATGGGTGTCGGACTCGGCCTCGCGATCGTCAAGGAAGTAACCCGCCTGCTGGGCTTCTCGATCAAGATACACTCTACTGTCGGTCGCGGTACGCGGGCTGTTCTACGCATTCCAAACCGCTATCGAGTGACGACCCCCGCATCGGCAATCGAGCTTCCTTCCACTCCGACGCCGGCGACGTCGACACGGAAGGCTCGACTGATTCTGGTGGAGGACAATGACGGCGTTCGCCTGGCGACGGAACTGTTTCTGAAGCTGGAGGGTCACGAAACCCTCAGCGCACCGACCCTCGCCGAAGCAGAGGTGTTGCTGCAGCGTCTGCAGCCCGGCGACGTGGTGATTGCGGACTATCATCTGGACGACAAGAACACCGGCCTGGACATGCTGCTGCGCTTGCGCGAGCGCGTCGGCTATGAGGTACCGGGCGTCGTGCTGAGCGGCGACCTGCCGTCGGTCTTGCGGTCCCTTAAGACACCTGTGACGTCCTGCCGCTTCCTGAGCAAGCCTGTGGATACGGTCGCGCTCGTCGAGGCAATCTCAGAGCTCAGCGCACGATAGCGTCCCGCTCAAATGTGGTCTGAGTTCCCAACGCCTCGATCGCGGCGTCCACGCCGCGTCCATCGGTCAGCTTCATGATCTGCTCGACAGGATCCTCCGAGCGGAAATTGACAACGTGATCCGCGCCCATGCGCTTCGCCATCTCGAGTCGCTCGGGAACACCGTCGACAGCAATGATCCTGGTGGCACCTCGCAGGTTCGCTCCTGCGGTGGCGCATAGACCGATCGGTCCCTGTGCGAAGATTGCAACGGTGTCGCCGATCCGGATGTTGGCTCGTTCGGCACCGCCGAAGCCGGTGGACATGATGTCGGGGCACATCAGAACCTCCTCGTCGGTCAGGCCAGCCGGAACGGGGGCCAAGTTGGCCATCGCGCTCGGGACGAGAACATATTCGGCCTGGCAGCCGTCGATCGTGTTGCCGAATTTCCAGCCGCCGATGGGTTTCCAGCCGTGGGGACTCCCGACACCATCCTGCGCGTGATCGCCATCGAGAGAGGCGTAACTATATCCGCTCGGGCAGATGGCGCCAGCAACCACGCGCTGGCCCTCGCGGTATCCCTGCACTGCCGACCCGAGCTTTTCGATCACACCCACAGGCTCGTGGCCCACGATGAGGCCGCTGCGCACTGGGTACTCCCCCTTGAGAATGTGGACGTCGGTGCCGCAGATCGTCGTGGTCGTGATGCGCACGAGTGCATCCAGCGGCCCCACTTCGGGGATGGGTCGTTCATCCAATTCGATTCGGCCGGGTGATACGAATACGGCGGCTTTCATTGTGCGCATGACGTGCTCCGGTGGGTCCAGCATCGTATGCAGACTGATGGCGTGTGCTTAGCGTGGAATTCCCGAGCCAAGTAACTGGAACCGCGTAAGACCGCGTCGGCGCAAGCTACCGGCGACTACGGGGCCGTTACGAGGATTTCCCCATACCTGCCCGGTCGGTCTGCATCGACACTCTGTCCATGAACAAGTCGATGCGCCGTGGCTACCTCCGGACTGTGTTTACAGTGCTGTCTGCCACGTTGCTGTTCAGTAGCAGCGCCTTGGCCTCGCCCACACGCGTCGACCGGCTGGTCCGTGCGGCTTTGCAACTCGATCCGAACCCGTCGCATGGCGCCGCGATCTACCTGCAGCAGTGCGCGCGTTGCCACGGCCAAGGTGCGATTGGCGATCCCCGCAATGTCGTGCCCGCATTGGCAGGGCAACGAGAAGCGTACCTGATCAAGCAGCTTGCCGACTTCGCCGAGCTCGAGCGCGACGGCAACGAAATGCATGCCGTCGTTTCCAAGGCTTCGCTCAATGAGCCGCAGGTGTGGGCCGATGTGGCCGCCTACCTGAGTCAGTTACCCACCGTGGAGTATCCGGAAACCGCGGACGGAAAAGGCGTCGAACTAGGTGAGGCCATCTATCACGAGCAGTGCGCGTCGTGTCACGAGGAGGATGCTCGCGGTGACGATGACGGTTTCATACCTTCACTGCGTGATCAGCACTACTCCTATCTCGTGCGACAGATGCGCAGCCTGGCTGCATCGCACCGGCTCAATGTCGACGCCGACCTGGTGCGATTCATCGACAGTTTGGACACCGAGGAAATGACTGCCGTCGCTGACTATCTCTCCCGGTTGCGGGGTCCGGTTCGAGACCGGGCGAAGCTGCGAGACGACGGTGCCTTGCGTAACTGAGGACAACAGAATGAATCCGATCCGCAACATTCTGGTGATCGTCGATCCGACGGCAGAGCGGCATCCGGCGATCGAAAAGGGCGCGCTCATTGCGCAGAAGTTCGAAGCGCGAGTGGAGCTGTATGTCTGCGATACGAAGGCCTCGCGGGAGGCTCGTATAGCCGCGCACGTGCGCAAGCATGCGGATCAACCCTGTGTTGTCAACGTCAAGTCGATACTCGAAGATCTGGCGGCGCCGCTGCGTGCGCGCGGTCTCGACGTTGCGACTGACGTAGAGTGCGGCGACCCGCTGCATGTTGCGCTGATCGATCGGGCCGTGCGGACAACGGCCGATCTCATCGTGAAGGACACGCATCACCACTCGCTGGCAAAGCGTACTTTCATCACGAACACTGACTGGCAGCTGATTCGTGCGTGTCCGGTTCCGCTGTTATTGACCAAGCCGACTGCTTGGGCGAGCAGTCCACGAGTGTTCGCCGCCGTCGATCCGGGGCACGTCAATGACAAGCCCGCCGTACTCGACAATCGAATCATGGACTACGCAGCAGTCATCTCGAAGCGGCTGGGAGGAGAGTTGCATTTGGTGCATGTCTATCTTCCTGCGGCAATCGTCGCGGCTGCGACCGCGGGCGCTGCGCCCATGGCCATGACCGTTTCGGCCGAAGAGCTTGCCAAGGAGGACAATCAGAAGCGTGAGCTGTTGAGAGACTTGATCGTCGAGTATCGAATCCAAGACGAAAATGTTCACTTGAAGGTCGGTGGACCGGCTGCAGTCCTGCCGCAAATCGCCGGCGCGCTCCGAGCCGACATCGTGACGATGGGAGCCATCTCGCGCAGCGGCCTGAAGCGCGTTTTCATCGGCAGCACGGCCGAAGACGTGCTCGAGCACTTGCCATGCGACGCCTTGATAGTGAAGACGCCGGACTTTGCGTCGATGCTTCCTTTCTAGGCCAGGCGTTGCCTTCTGTGGGTGTCGTTCGTGGTCATCGGCTCGGGGTGTATCGGCGCGAGGGCGGCACGGATCTAGTGGAGATCAAGCTACGAGAGCTGCGGCAGCTCTTCAACACGCTGGATCCGTCGCCATTCCATGAGAAGGATCTGGATCCGGCAGCTGAGGAATACCTTGTGGGCGCCGTGCGTGAAATCGGTGCGCGCCCCAGCAAGCTCGTACTGCACCTCCCATGTCAAACGTCCGATGACGAAGCTGTCAGCGCAGTAACGGCGATCCGCCACTATTTCGAATACAGAAGCCGTCACACCCGCGAGCAGCTGCGTCTCCTTTTGGGCCGAGGCGTGATCAGTTTTGCGGTCGGTCTCGCGTTCCTGGTTGTCTGTCTGCTGCTCCGTCAATGGCTGCTGGCGTACAGCGGACATGGCATGACTATCGTCTCCGAAGGCCTCCTAATCCTTGGCTGGGTCGGTATGTGGCGGCCGGTTGAGGTTTTTCTTTACGACTGGTGGCCAGAGCTCGGCAAGCGAAGGCTGTTCGACCGCATCGTACATATGCAGATCGAGACGAAAGGCTCTGAACCCGCCGACTGGGCGCGTGCGCTGGTTCAGAGTCCACAATCCAGCAAGACAGCCGCGGAACGGCAATGGATGGAGCTTGAAATCGGCCGAAATCTCTTTGCGGCTCGTGAAGATCGCTCGTACGGTCGTTTGGGCGTTCTTCGCCTGCTGCATCCTCGTCATTGCGCCGTTGGCCTGGCTCGGTCACGATCCCCAGGCCACTGTGCTGATCATGGTTGTTGTCGTCGAGCTGCTGGTGCTGCTCGTCAATGGCGGGAACTGTCCGCTGACGGCGGTGGCGGCCCGGTACACGACGGATCGTCGCGACAACTTCGATATCTATCTCCCGCAATGGCTGGCCCGATACAACAAAATCCTCTTCGGGTCGATTTATCTCTTCGGCGTTGCAGTCACCTTCGCCCGCTTGGGCGCGTGATGAGCTGCAGTCAGTTCATAGGGTGAAACTGTCGCGGCTTGATTCGATACAGGCGCTCACCGAGCTTTAGTGCTCGTCGCTGCAGTTTCGCTCGTTCATGCCTGATCGCGTTGGCCAGGGAACGTCCATGCGCTGGACGAGGAGTTCGCTGCGGGCTATGCCTCATTTGAGAGTGGTGATTTCACAGAGGCATTTCGGCGATTCGAGCGCGCACACATTCTTGGTCAGCGCCGGAGCTGGCTGCACGTCCGCGCGCACTTAGCAATGCTGCGAGTCGCCGCTCGGCGGCGCGACCAGAAGGAATTGATCGGTCAGTTGACCCGCTTCGTTGCCGCGGCGATCTTCTCTACGATTTGGGTGCCGGACGGAAACACCGGAGGCGCAAACGTTAGTGCTGGCAAACGCATGCCGATACCTGACGAACTGAAGCACATCCCTGGATCTGATCCACGGCGCGCGCGATAAGCCTCTGACCCCGCGACCGTCTGCCTTCGGCTAGTTCTCTTCTTGGGGCTCCGCGCCGTTGCTCCGCTGCTTGTGGCGAGGTGGATTCACCTCCATGGCGGCAAATCTCGCAGCTGCCGAGCTCGAATGGTGGCCATTTGGTCGCGTCCCTGAGTTGTGACAAGCTATCTTCGACCCAACTTTGTCACAGTGGCGAGTGCAAAACACCTCGGAATTCGCAGGAATCTCGCAGAAACGCCCAGCATGGAGAACCCTAGAAAAATAGGCATTTCAGCCACGGAATCAGCAATTTCGCTGGATCGGCGAGTGAGTGTCGCTCCCATGATGGACTGGAGCGACTGAGCGATAGGCGCCCCTTCAAGTCAAGCAGTTGCGCAGCTCAAGAATTGCTTGTCCCCATTCTGTCTCCACGCTTTCACCACATTTCAAAGTAGCTGCCGATTGCTAACTGCCACTATCACCACGGAGTGCAGCCTCGATTGATCGCTTACCGCCGTGTCACTGGATCTCTCGTAGGTGCAACGCGCACCACGATGCGACGGAGTGTGTGGGCCGGTTGGACACGTTTGGGTGAGACAGGCTGCACGTGCCTTGTCTTTCCACCCGGTTCGGTGGTGGCTATCGGTTTGCTCCTTCTGGGTTGCCAGTTCAGGAGCTTCCGACTCGGCTACCCAGTCGTCATCAGCAAGTATTGGAGTAGTGCAACGATCGGCACCCAGCCGGACGAGCACGGGTGCCGTCCTCTACCTAGTTGCGATACGCGCGCCGAACAGGATTTGCGAACCCTTCACATAGGTTGTGCATCCGAAAGGACAGCAGCCCTGATCTCATCAACCGTCGGGACCGGAAGACCTTTCCTCTCTCGAGCCCGGACGAACCGAGCGAGGGTCTGACGGGCGGCGTTGGCAGGTGCAATGTGCGGCGGATACGCTACCGTTTGAAGCAGGCCAAAGCCAAGAACTTCGATCTGTCCCGCACCGACGGTGCGAAACCAACCGGCGAAGGAACGTCCATCGACCGCATGGATAAAATACGTAAGTTCTGGAACCGGCATCGCGTCTCCCCCGTGTCCGAAATGCTGCTGTAGTTCGCCGAGGCGATCGTGCTCAACATGATCTTCACGCACCGGGTGCAAGAGGGAGCCTCGCTGTAAACGCCGTTCCGTGGTCACGCGTTGATTCAACGGTGAGCATGCCCTGATGGGCCTGTGCGATCGTGGATGCGATGTACAAGCCCAGTCCCATGCTGAAGGTATCCACACCGCGTTGCTGCGAATCGCCCGGGCGCAGCGGTTCGAAAACATGCACCATGAGTTCCTGCGGAATCGGCTCACCTTCGTTATGTACCGACACGATGGCCGCCCGTTTGTCGATCCTGGCTGACAATGTAGTGGTCGAACCTGCAGCGCCGTGTTGAAACGCGTTTCGTAACAGGTTGGTGAGCAGTTGGTGAAGGCGAACTTCGTCCCATCGGCCGCGCACCTCTCCGGTGGTATCGCACTGAATGTGGCGATCACGATGGAGCTGCTGAGACTGTGCTGCCACTGCGTGGCAGAGTGCACTCAGGTCCATATCCTGCAATTGCAAGGGCAGCGATCCACCAAGTTGTGTGCGAACCGTATCGAGCAGATCGGCCAGCATCAGAGACATCTGTTTTGCGCTATCACGCACATACACGCCGAGCCATTGCTGTTGTTGGGGATCGGCGTGCGCGCGCAAGAGCCGTTCTGCGGAAGATTGGATCACTTGCAACGGCGTCCGCAGATCATGGCCCAGGATGCCCATGAACAGCTCGCGCGAGCGATCCAGTTGACTGGCGAAGTAGCGGATCGATTCGGCTAATGCCTGATCGATCCCTTCATTGAATCGGGTGAGCTCCTCAACCAACTGGACCTGGTCTGGTTTACAGCTGGCCGTCCAAAGGCGAATCACGCTCGCACGTAGGGCTCGATATTCAGACACCATCTCGTTGAGATCAAAGCCGCTTACGAAGCGCTCCGCCCCATGTGCTTCAGCAGCGGTCTCTGCGGCATTCTTTCGTGGCGGCTTCGTGTTTTTGGACTTTGCCTCCTGCTCAGCCCTGCTTTGCCGCGTTTGCATGTTGCGCGCGATCATCCTGGGGATCCACTCCGCGTCATCGCGCAGTGCTTTGCGGTCCATGCCTTTCGCGGACAGAACAGTCGAAGCGAACTTTTGCCATTCCCGCAGGATGTCTTCCATATTTGCGAGAATGAACGTTGCAAGTGCCGATGCGTCGCCTTCGCCTCCCCCTGACATCTGACCACCTCCGGCACGCTCGCTAGCGGTCCGCGAATTCTTGCGATTGACAAAGATCTACGTGTCTTGTGGCTCGAAGTTCCTTTCTCCGCCTTGCTCGGTTCTCAGCCGAACCCTCATCGTCATCTCAGTAACAGGTGCCTCGGCTGGCTTTCTCAGAAGTCGTCGTCGTCCGTTCTATGTAACGACGTCGTTCAACTACGCACGACAGCGCTCTTCGAGTAAGCCGGGCTGTGCTTAATCCGTGTAGCGGTACGAAGCGCATGCGGCTCCCCGGCTTCGAGCGGTGTAACTCCAGCCGGGTGAACCGAACAAGATGACTGTGAGCGCAGATCCGCGGCTGCTCGCGCGCTTCGACGACAAGAGCGGGGCCTCCGGCGCAATCGAGAGCCGGAGGCCGTGGTCATGCGCTCACTGAGTGCGGACTTCGATGCGTCGAGGCTTCGTCTCCGCGCGTTTTGGAATGCGCACAGTGAGAACGCCATCTTTCAGCGACGCTTCGATACGCTCTGTCTCCAGCTCATCGCTCAGCGCAAAACGCCGTTCGTAGTGAGTGGAGCGTATGTCCGCATATACGGCCTGCATTTGTTCCGACAATGCGATCTGGACCTCGCCTTCGACTATCAGCGTGTCACGTTCGACCCTCACGTTGAGTCGTTCTTTGGAAACGCCAGGCAGATCCGCCAACAGCGTAAGGCCATCGGTGTCCTCGAAAACGTCTACAGGCGGACGCATCCCTGATTCGGCCTCAGAGGCTCGCGAGAGCGGTGCCGCCGGTGTCTCAGGGGGCCGCGCCGTCAGTTCAGTTTGATTTGGCATGACGTTGTCCTCCTTTGGTGACGAGTGCTTAGCGAACCTGGATCTGACGCGGTCGAGCTTGCTCGCGGCGAGGGATGCTGATCTGTAGAACGCCGTCGCGGTACCGGGCGTCGACGCCGTCGGTCGCGACGTCTTCAGGCAGGGTGATTGCTCGTCGGAACTCACCGCTGAATCTTTCCTGTCGGTAGTAGTTCGCTTTCTCGTCCGGTGTAACATGTCGTTCACCCGACACGCTCAGAAGATTCTGTTGGATTGAAATGTCGAGCTGCCTGGGATCTACGCCTGGGATGAACAGGTAGACCTCGAGCTTGTCCGGACCTGCTCCCACGTTGACGGCGGGGAAACTGCCTCGAGGCAGGGAGCGAATGCCGGTGGGTGCACTCCATTGGCCGAACAGCTCATCCATTTCTTCCTGCAGGCGCCGGAATTGATCGAATACAGACCCTGGTGGGCCCGAGAGATTACTGAACTGCGACACCTCCTCTGACTAGGTTTGTTGGTGGGACCTCCTGCGGCGGCAAATAAGGTCAGCGGAGGTGATTTCAAGAACCTCCCATCGCTTCGATGTGGCATCGAGCGACTCCGGGGAGCCGATCCCAAGCTCCGCGGCTTGGCATAGCACGCTGTCAAACGTTGTCCGGGGACAAAAGCTGGCAACGTGGAACTTTTACAGGATTCCGAGCGTATGCCATCGAGCGGCGGAGCGCTGAGCCCATGCAACTACAACGGCGCTCCGAGATTGCGCGTGGCTGGGCACTGCGTTCGAGTCTTTCCGCCGCTCAGCACGCGAGCCAAGGCAGCAGCCAAAATGTCGGAACGCATCGACCAATCTGCACGATCCGCAACTAAGCTCGGCTCTCGATCATCAACGGGCGTCCCTGGCCTGGACCAGGTGCTCCATGGCGGCCTGATCCGCAATCGGTTCTATCTCATCGACGGTGATCCGGGCGCGGGCAAGACGACGCTCGCGCTCCAATATCTGCTCGCCGGAGCCCGAGCCGGCGAATCGTGCCTGTACGTCACGTTGTCCGAAACGAGAGAGGAGCTACTGGCCGGCGCCGAGTCGCACGGGTGGTCATTGGACGGCATACAGATCGTCGAGCTGATAGCCGAAGACCGCGATCTCGCCAGTGGTGACGAGCTCACGATGTACCACCCCTCCGAAGTGGAGCTCACCGAAACGACGCGTCGCGTGCTGGAGCTGGTCGAGCGGACCAAGCCGGCGCGCATGGTGTTCGATTCTCTGTCCGAGCTGCGACTGTTGGCGCAGAGCTCCTTGCGCTATCGCCGGCAGATATTGGCACTCAAGCAATTCTTTGTCGGGCGCAACTGCACTGTGCTGTTGCTGGACGATCGAACTGCGGAAGGTCCAGACCTGCAGCTGCAGAGCATCGCGCACGGCGTGATCTCCCTGTATCACAGCACGCCTGGATACGGTAAGGCGTTACGACAGATGAAAGTGGCGAAGTTCCGCGGCAGTGACTTTCACAGCGGCCTGCAGGACTTCGCGATCCGGGCCGGTGGCCTCACGGTTTTTCCTCGCCTTACCGCCCAAGAGCACGTCGTCGGATTTCGCCGCGAGAGTCTACCCAGCGGTGTGGCCGCACTGGATGCGCTGCTCGGCGGTGGCATCGACCGCGGCACCGCGACCCTCTTGGTCGGTCCGGCAGGCACGGGAAAGTCCACGGTCGCCCTGCAGTTCGCGGCCGCCGCGGCGGCGCGCGGTGACCACGCGGCTGTGTTCGCATTCGAAGAGACCAAGTCGCTACTGCTCGAGCGCGCCGCAGGCCTCGGTATGTCGCTCGTCGAAGGCACCGGTCCAGGACAAATCTTCGTGCGTCAGATCGATCCCGCGGAGATCGCGCCGGGCGAGTTCGCGCACGCGGTCCGCGTATCGGTTGAAGAACATGGCGCTCGCGTGGTGGTCATCGACAGCCTGAACGGCTATCTAAACGCGATGCCGGAAGATCGCTTCCTCACCGCTCAGCTGCATGAGTTGCTCGCATACCTCAACAATCGTGGCGTGGCGACATTTCTGATCACTGCACAGAGCGGAATGCTCGCGGTCGGCATGCGATCTCTGATCGACGCCAGCTATCTCGCGGATTCGGTGATCATGCTGCGCATGTTCGAGTTCGAGGGTAGCGTCAAGAAGGCGATCTCAGTGATCAAGAAGCGCAGTGGCAAGCACGAGGAAACAATCCGCCAGATCTCGTTTAACGAGCGGGGCGTGCATTTGAGCGAGCCGCTCACCTACCTACGCGGGGTGCTGACTGGCGTGCCGGTAGACGCGCGCTCGGACAGCTCCCAGGTCGGACAGAAGCGCGGCTCCGGCGATGTCGGCTGACCGCAGTTCGGACGACGAACGCGTCCTCCTGGTCGCGCCGACTCGCCGCGACGCCGAGGTTACTTGCTCGCTACTGCTGAAGGCGGATGTGCTGTGCGAAAGCTATGGCACTCTGCTCGAGCTTGCGGATCAGGTGAAGCACGGGGTGGGAGCGCTGATGCTCACCGACCGCGCGCTGTTCGATCGCGATATCGAGGCGATCTTGCAGGTGCTGGAGCAACAGCCGCCGTGGTCCGACGTGCCGGTCGTGATCCTGACTCAGGGCCAGCAGCCCTCCGCTGGCGCGATGGAGGTGCTCCGACG
>Ga0111539_10000281_pt1 | contig 61050 bp, 62 predicted proteins | sample RhiMethybrSRZTD1_FD_79667 | JGI IMG/M metagenome (GOLD analysis project Ga0111539, IMG submission 79667) | Populus rhizosphere microbial communities from Tennessee, USA - Rhizosphere MetaG P. TD hybrid SRZTD1 (version 2) (version 2) | ecosystem: Host-associated > Plants > Roots > Rhizosphere >...
AGGTTCTTCGCGTTGCGTCGAATTAAACCACATGCTCCACCGCTTGTGCGGGCCCCCGTCAATTCCTTTGAGTTTCAACCTTGCGGCCGTACTCCCCAGGCGGGACACTTAATGCGTTAGCTGCGGCACCGACGGTAACCCGCCGGCACTTAGTGTCCATAGTTTAGGGCGTGGACTACCAGGGTATCTAATCCTGTTTGCTCCCCACGCTTTCGAGCCTCAGTGTCAGAAACGTTCCAGAGCGCCGCCTTCGCCACCGGCCTTCCTCCCGATCTCTACGCATTTCACCGCTACACCGGGAATTCCGCGCTCCTCTCCCGTCCTCTAGCCAGGCAGTCCCCCCCGACCTTTTCAGGTTAAGCCTGAAGATTTCCCGGAGGGCTTACCTAACCACCTACGCTCCCTTTACGCCCAGTAAATCCGAACAACGCTTGCCACCTTCGTATTACCGCGGCTGCTGGCACGAAGTTAGCCGTGGCTGCTTCTGGAGGTACCGTCCGCCTTAGTTGTCTAAGGCCGTCTTCCCTCCCGAAAGGGGTTTACAATCCGAAGACCTTCATCCCCCACGCGGCGTCGCTGCGTCAGGCTTTCGCCCATTGCGCAATATTCCTCACTGCTGCCTCCCGTAGGAGTCTGGCCCGTGTCGCAGTGCCAGTGTGGCTGATCGTCCTCTCAGACCAGCTACCCGTCGATGCCTTGGTAGGCCGTTACCCTACCAACAAGCTGATAGGACATGAGCCCATCCTTGAGCGCCATCCCCAAGGGACAGCTTTCCTTCCAATCCCGCAAGATCGGAAGCGTACGCGGTATTAGCCCGCCTTTCGGCGGGTTATCCCCCACTCGAGGGTAGGTTACCCATGTATTCCTCACCCGTTCGCCACTGTACAAGCGTATTGCTACGCCTTCTCGTTCGACTTGCATGTGTTAAGCGCGCCGCCAGCGTTCGTTCTGAGCCAGGATCAAACTCTCATGAATAGGTGTTCTTTAGGATTTGGATCCAAGGGCCACCACTTCAATACACCTTACCTTGCTCTTATTGCTGTACTCACTCTATTCAGTTGTCAAAGAACGAAGAACAAACCAATCCGGAGCCGCACACTCTACAACAGAATTTCAAATGCTGTCAAGGGGCGTTCCGAGTTGCGCGAGAATCAAATCGAGGATTGTCGCGAGAGGTGAGTTTATACTCTTCTCCCGATTCTCTTGTCAAGCAAAGAGTCACGCGTAGAAAACTTTTTTCTATCACTCATTTCGTGTCGCGAACATCGTGATCAATGTCGCTGCTTGCGAAATCTCATGATGACACAAAGAATCCCATACTCAGCATTTCAAAATGCGCAACTTTTGCATCTGACGGTAACTTGCACGCCCATGCTCTGCGGCATATGATGATTGAGGGGAGGATCTAGTGAAATTGCGGCGACGAACGATTTTACAATTGATGGGCGTGGGCGCGGCCGCGGGGATGATGGGCGGATGCGACTCCATCGGGAGTGTCTTTGGCCGTATGTTCGCCATGCCGCCGCGAGACACCATTTATTTCACACCGAACAACAAATTTTATGTCGTCAACTTCATGGATTCGCCGTTCAATGTGTCACGCGATCTCAATCAAGAGCAGTGGAGGCTTTCGATCAGCGGAGAAGTCAAACATCCGATGACGCTAGGCTGGCGTGATGTACTCAACCGGCAGTCTTTTGACCAAGTGGTGACGCTGGAATGCATTGATACGTTACCCGGCGGAGACAGCCTCGGCAATGCGATGTGGCGTGGGATTTCGCTGAAAAAACTCCTGGAGGATGCAGGCGCCGATGAGGAAATGGCGCGCGATGTCGTCTTCAAGGCGGCCGATGGGTATGACGACAGTATTCCGTTCACAAGAGCCATGCAGGACGATGTCATGCTCGCGTATCTGATGAACGGTGAAAAGCTTCCCAAAGAGCATGGCTTTCCACTTCGCCTGCTGGTTCCGGGGCTTTACGGCATTAAGAATGTAAAATGGATTACCGAAATCGAGGTCTACAACGGCAATCATCTCGGCTACTGGCAACGTCAAGGTTGGACGGACGATGGCACGATCAAAATATTTTCTCGCATCGATAGTCCCGGCCACTATCAAGCATTACGAGGGCCGGAACAGGTCTTCCGCGGCATTGCCTTCGGCGGTCCCAATACCATCGGCAAAGTGGAAGTAAGCTTTGACGCCGCCAAAACGTGGCACGAGGCGGAATTAGAAACGCCGCAATCTCCTTATTCCTGGGTTATCTGGAACTACCGCTGGCGTCCTCCCAAAAAGGGCAAGTTCCAAGTCGTCGTCCGCGCCACGGACGTCAAAGGAAACGAGCAAATTGCAGAGCTCGTGAGGCCACAGCCGGCGGGAGCGAGTGGGCTCCATACGATCATCGCCGATGTGGAACAGCTTTAAAAGTCACAGATCGTTTATCGCATTCCCGTATCAACGTTGAGACCTTGCCGTTGGCGGTCATCATGGACATATAGGAATGTTCAGAGTAGCCAGCGGCACGTGCTTAACTTTGCAATTATTATGATCATCATTTCTGCAAGCTGCGCGACGGACACCCTGATGGGATCGCAAGCGCAACATTTGCTGAATCCAAATGGATTGAGCACTTGGCAATCTCAAGAAAAAATCCTACAGACCACACACGAGAGAGCGTTGCAATATCAGCCTAACAATTCAATTAATCGTTTCGGTAATACGATCTTGCGGTGAAAGCGTACCTCGACCATGGCTTACGCAATACCGCGCATATACGACAGTAAGGCAAGACCCACCCGATGATTAGTTGCTTCGCTCAATCAACGGCTAACCACATTCACGGATGTTGTTGACGAGGACCTGAAGCAGGGAAGCCGCGCCATGGCCACAGCATCGCCTCTGACGTCATCCATAACTATTCTGACCTGTCCGTGATGGCTCCCGCCCAGCGCGGCGCTGAAGCTGTGCTTCTTCGATACCGTTATCGGTTGGATTATTAAGTTATTAAGGAATATTTTGCGCTCTCACTCTCCTTTCGGTGACATCTATCTTCATTAATGTGTCAGGTTTTTTGGGCAAGTTCCTTCCGCCAAGGCCAGCGGGAGTATAGACGCGAACCCGCGCACGATCTGAATGCAGGTCAACGGCGACCGAAAGCCATCAGAGACCATCGCCTATCATTTCGCGATTCAAAGCAGGACTTGTTGGGAAGAAGTAGAGGGAATGTTCCTCGATATCAAAGTCTGAGCTAGGATTCTGTCGGAGTCCTGAGACAACTCTCGTCGCGGATCACCAAACAGTTCCAAACACCTTTCTCTCTGTCCAGGCCTGAATGACTTCCTGCTGTGTTTCGTAAGTTCTATTTGACACGGTGGTTCGAGGAGGAAGGGGGCAGCCGCGACACCTGTTTCACCTGCCTGCTCACACACCTGCTAAGAAATGGCACGCTTTCAATCGCATATGATCCTGTCCTATCCTTCGCAAGATCTTTTGACCTTGATTTTTACCTGACATTCCTACTTACTGTTCTTCTTAACTTAGTCGATGGCCTGAGCTCGGAAAGGAAATAGCGATGGCTACCTCATTTGAAGATCAGCGTTTCGATTCCGAGCACGTCTCGATCTCAGTGATTGAGCCTGATTCCTATAAAGTCCAGTTCCAGAATGAAGGAGGGCTCGGCAAACTTGGGAATCTCACTCATGTCAATGAGACGTGTCATGAGAGGAACTTTGGTCGACCGTCACCTTGTACTTTTTGTAAGGTGCCCGAGGTCTTAGCCAGCGGCCACACGGCGTCCACTGAAGTAGCTCTTCCCAATAATGAATATCTGCTCGTTCACTGGTCGAAGATTCAGACTACAGAGGGTCAGGCGCATATCCTGGAGACGATCATAGATATCACAGAACGCAGGCAAATTGAGCAAACACTGGAAGTCCTGCAACGCCAGCACGAGTTATTTCTAAGCTCCGCGGGCGAGGGCATTTGCGGATTGGATCGGCATGGGAACATGACCTTCATCAACCCGACCGCCGAAAAACTGCTGCGGTGGAGCGCAGGAGACATCATCGGCAAATGTATGCATGCTACCCTGCATCACTCAAGAGCAGACGGCTCTCCTTACCTGAAGGAGGACTGTCCGATCTCAGCTTTCAAGGATAGTAGCGTGCATTCTGCCGAGAACGAGGTTTTCTGGAGAAAGGATGGGACCAGTTTTCCAGTTGAATATACGAGTACTCCTATCCGGGAAAGCGGTGAGTTGGTGGGAACCGTGGTTGTCTTCCAGGACATTACCGATCGCAAACGGACCGAGGAGCGGCTTCGATCCAGCGAGGAACGATATCGCGCCCTCTACGAAGACAATCCGTCGATGTACTTCACGGTCAATCCCGAGGGGATGGTTCTTTCTGTCAATCGATTCGGCGCCGAGCAACTCGGCTATGCGGTTGAAGAACTAGTCGGACAGTCGGTGACGTCCGTATTTTACGAAGATGACAAAGCCACTGTTCTCAACGAACTCAACGAGTGCGTCAAGAATCCCGGCAAAGTATGCCACTGGGAATTTCGGAAAGTCCGCAAGGACGGGACGCTCCTTTGGGTAAAAGAAACCGTACGGATGGTGTGTGATGCACACGGCAATCCAACAGCACTCATTGTGTGTGAGGACATCACCGATCGCAAGCGGGCGGAGGGTGAACAGCAGCATTCAGCAGCAAGGTTACAGCAGCTGAATGACTCTCTAGAGGCACAGGTCAAGGACCGGACGGCGGCGTTGCTCACGAAGCAGCAGCAGTTGCGTGCGCTGGCCTCTGAGCTGAGTCGGGCCGAGGAACGGGAACGCAAGCGACTCTCCACTGATCTGCACGATAATCTCGCACAGATATTAGCCTTAAGCAAGATGAAGCTCGGCGCCATGGCAAAGAACCTGAAGATGGAGGGATCGTCAACAAAGCTGCAAGACCTCAATGCTCTTCTAGACGAAGCACTGAACTATACCAGAACCCTGATGTCCGACCTTCGCCCAACGCTGATGGGCGATGACCATGATTTGAGGGCGGCCATCGCCTGGGTAATAGAGAAAATGCAACGGCATGGATTAAGCGTGACGATCCAAGATGATGGGGAACTGAAGCTGCTGGATGAGGAGGTGCTCACGGTCACCTATCGGTCAATTCAGGAACTGCTGTACAACGTTCTCAAGCACGCGCAAACCAACGAGGCCACAGTGGCGCTCCGACGATCGGGCAAGTGCCTCGAGGCGGCGGTAGTAGATCGGGGGGTAGGCTTCGATGCCTTCACCATGCACGCCCCCTCAAAAGAGGGGTGTTTTGGGTTGTTCAGCATTCGAGAGCGAGTGGAACTGCTCGGCGGACGCCTGGAGGTGACTTCGGTTGCAAACCAGGGGTCTTGTGTGAGGCTCATCCTCCCGCTCATAACCGAGACGGCCTCAACCTGTCTATTGGGGGATCCGCAAGAGGACCAATTCCCCAAAGGTCCAAAGGCGACTGTGCAAGAGGCCGTTGGGTCAAAGACTCGAGTCATGCTCGCTGACGATCATCGAATGATGCGAGAAGGGTTGCGGAGCATTCTCGAAGGACAGCCTGATCTCGTAGTGGTAGCAGAAGCCGAAGATGGCCGCAGCGCGGTAGACGTTGCCTCTATCTACCGACCGGATGTGATCATCATGGATGTGAATATGCCGAGGCTGAGCGGAGTGGAGGCTACGCGATTGATCAAAGCGGAACAACCACACATCACCATCATTGGGCTGTCCGTCTACGAGGATGAGAAGACAGCTTCCGCGATGCGGGAGGCGGGTGCTGCGGCGTATCTCACCAAGGGAGGATCATTCGAAGCGCTGTGTACGACCATTCGCGAAATGGGGTCTATAACCTTATAGGAAGGGAAGAAAAAGGTGCTTTCTCGCTTTTATTTACCTCTGGACTCCCCGGCGACCTCTACATATCGTGAAGGATTTCTGAACCTTGCCTACGCGACGCCCGAATAATAGCTAAGGATGTTCGACACGGAGATGACGCCAATGATCTGATCTTGATCGGGTACGGCGAGATGGCGCGTGCCCTTTTCTTTCATCAGCTGCACCGACTCAGATTGGCTGATCTACCTCGATCGCGATAGAGGTGTCCTCATACAGGTCTTGACGATCTCAGTTGAGACATCAATCCCCTGCGCCATTACATCTCAGACCAAGTCAGTATCGGTGACGACGCCCACTTACGAACGATCGTCGATGACCGAGAGCGAACCGACTCTCCACTGTTGCATGAGTTGGGCGGCTTCTTTCAGCGACGCGTTCAAGTGCACGGCCAGAATTTCGGCGGACCCTTGAGGGCCGATAATCACGTAGGGGTGGACCGAACCGACCCCGAGAAAGTAGAATGCGCCACTCCTTTCCATCTCTGAGCAGCGAAGGCACGGTGGAAACGGAAATGTACAACCGCTGTTACGTGAAGGAATCGTCATGAGTGTGAAATGCGGAATCGTCGGGCTTCCCAATGTGGGCAAGTCCACCTTATTTAACGCGCTTACTAAGTCGGGCATCGCCGCCGAGAACTATCCGTTTTGCACCATCGAGCCCAACGTCGGCATCGTGGAAGTGCCGGATGCGCGAATGCAGCCGTTGGCAGATATTGTCACGCCGCAGAGAATGCAATATGCCACCACGGAATTCGTGGACATCGCCGGGCTGGTGGCCGGGGCTTCGAAAGGCGAAGGATTGGGCAATCAGTTTCTTGCCAACATTCGTGAGACCGATGGGATTGTGAATGTGGTGCGCTGTTTCGAGGACGACAATGTCATTCATGTGGCGGGAAAGATCGATCCGATTTCCGACATTGCGACGATCGTCACCGAACTGGCGCTGGCGGATCTCACCACTGTGGAGAAAGCTCAGGAAAGAAATGCCAAGGTCGCTCGGTCGGGTAATAAAGAGGCCGTGAAGCTGGGGGAGCTCTTGATACAAGTGGCGGAGTGCTTGAATCAGGGCAAACCGGCACGCACGATGAAACTGGATGCAACGCAACTCGCCCTGCTGAAACCCCTGTGCCTGCTTACGATTAAACCGGTGATGTATGTGGCCAATGTGGGAGAGAAGGGATTTAAGAATAATCCCCTGCTGACGCGCATGGAGGAATTTGCCGCAGGCGAAGGAGCGCCGGTCGTGGCGATCTGCGCCGCGCTCGAGTCGGAAATCTCCGAACTGTCGGACGACGAGAAACGAGAGTTCTTGGCCGATGTCGGTTTAACGGAGCCGGGTCTCAACCGCCTCATTCGCGTGGCCTACCAGCTGCTGGGGCTGCAAACCTATTTTACAGCCGGACCGAAAGAAGTGCGCGCCTGGACCATTCATATCGGTGACACCGCCCCACAAGCAGCCGGCGTGATTCATGGTGACTTTGAAAAGGGTTTCATTCGGGCGGAAGTCATCGGCTATGACGATTACATCGCCTGCAAGGGCGAAACAGGCGCCAAGGAAAAGGGAAAGATGCGGCTGGAAGGGAAGGAGTACGTGGTCCAGGACGGCGATGTGATGCACTTCCGCTTCAATGTCTAGGCGCCTAACTTGAGAGCAAGAGAGCCGCAATTGAGGCTGATCCACTGGATTGCCAAGGTAAAGAGTAGGAATGATAGGCAGGATTTCGATTGGATCAGATACTCTGGGATCTGAACTGCTTCATTTCCTCCATTGTCAATTCTCTCCACTGCCCTGGCCGCAATTCTCCCAGCACAATCGGACCGATCGCGACCCGAACAAGTCGTAACGTCGGATGGCCTACAGCGGCGGTCATGCGCCGGACCTGGCGGTTCAATCCTTCTCGCAACGTGATTTGCATCCACGAGGTGGATACTGACTTGCGGAAACGGATGGCCACAGGACGGTCGGGAAGATTCGGAGGATCCGGCAGTAGGTGAACCTCGGCAGGTCGCGTGCGCTTGCCATTGAGCAGTACGCCTTGCCTCAACTCTACTAACGCCTCCTCGTTCGGCACACATTCTACCTGCGCCAGATAGACCTTTGGCAACTTATGCTGTGGATCAGTAATGTAATGCGCTAATGCGCCATCCGATGTCAGCACCATGAGACCCTCGCTGTCCAAATCCAGTCGACCGGCCGCATAGACCTTCGGGACCGCGATAAACTCCGCCAAAGTCCGCCGGCCTTGCTCGTCCGTAAAACAGGGCAGTACCCCATAGGGTTTATTGAATGCGAACGCGCGTGGCCTTGCTGCTGCCTTCATCTTTACATGGGATCGCGTTTCGATACGCCGGAGCGGACCGCCGATTATCCCCACGCTTTTTGCCCTCGCTTCTTCAGCTTTTTCCATTGCGACTTAAATGCCGATCGTGCCGAATCGCGGCGCTGACGTTGGCGCTCGACCATCCGCCCGGCGACAAAGGCCGTTCGTACGCTTGTCGACTGCTCTGTAAATTGCCGGATATGTTTTTCGGCAAGGACCGCATCCTGATGTACGCCGAGCAGATCCTGAAAAGCCTTGACCTGAGGAATAAACCTCGTCGCCGGCTTTCCTTTGCTGGTTTCCGCGAGCTCGGCTGCATATCGCGCGCGCTTCGCCTTAATGCGCAAGCGGTGGAGTTCGGAATCGGAAGGAATATCTCCGAGACTTCGCATGGCTTTCCGTAGCTTCTTGAACTCCGTCGCGGCAATATCGCACACCGTCACGGTGGAAACCACCACGGCCGGATCTTGTGCCGCCTGCATCAATTTACGAACCAGTTCGAGGTATCGTGGCGACTGTAGTTCACCCACGAGCGTCTGCTGAACTTTGTCTCGCTCCATGCAAAGACGCGCGACAAATCTTTCCAATCCCCGGCGATCTCGCACGTCCAATGCTGTTAATTCTTCCTTGAAATATTTTATTTGGACATCAAGATCTCGGGCGCCCCCCAGCATCTCACCCAACCAACCCAACTCGGTGCGCAGAGGCTCTCCCCATCCCTGCACAAGGAGTGGTTGGGCCGCCCGAAGAATCGTCCGCAGCTGCCGTGTTGAAACGCGCATCTTGTGGAGATCTTCCATCACGCCCCCAAGACGAGTTCCCGGGTCATGCGCCCGAAGCACCTCTACATGCTGCAGCAGGACAAATCTCAAATGGTCGACAGTCGGCGCTTCAACGGATGGCGGTTGGATTGGACGAGGGGGAGGAATGTCCAACGCGCGAAATAATTTGGGACGACCATCATGCTCTTCCGCGCCCGCCTTGCGAAGCGTCTTCTCCAGCCGCGTGAGGAGCCGGTCGTCGCCGCTCACGCGCTCAATTTCCACTTCGCGAAAACTATGAACCACGTGACGATCCTTCAAGACCGACACGGTGTCGAGCACCACCTCGGCAGCCGCGCCTTTTTCGCCCTTCACCTGGATCCCTGTACGCCACGTGCGCAGCGTGGCAGCGGGAATCAGTGCTTCGCCTTGCAGATGGACGATGAGAAGGTCGGTGAGAGAGACCGGCGGGATGCCTGCCGGAGCGCTCATTTCGATCTCGCGACGGGCGCCGTCTAACGGAAGCTTCAACTGCCAGACGCCTTTGCGTTTTTCAGTGCGATGGCGGAGTGTGATCCCACTACGAGCAAGATGATAATTGGACGTATCATAATAGGTCGACGTCAGGACACGTCGGGGAAGTCTTTCCCCACTCAGGGCGGGCAAGCGAAATCTTCGATCCGCGCTGAGCTTTATCTCACGCTCGATCGCCGATTTAATCGTCGATTGCCCTGTGGTAGCGCAAGACTCGATAGGCGTCATCGTGAATAATTTCCTCAACTGCCTCTCTAGCATTGTCCACGGCTGTCGAAATATCAAGACTGAATGGTCTGAATCACTGAACCATTCATCCTACAGCAACCTCGCTACAATTCGACTTGATCGCGTGTCAGTATGTGTGATTACGTGGAATGCTAGAGAGATTAGGAGGAGCGTGCTATGCGATGGGGTGGCCAACGCGAGAGCGGAAATATTGAGGATCGGCGTGGCATGGGTCCGGTCGGTGCGGGCGGGCTTGGAATTGGCGGGATTTTATTCGTGCTCGTCGTGAGTTATCTGACCGGAACAAATCCGCTGACCCTGCTCAACCTCGTGGAAAATGTTCAAACCGTTTCCACACCGGAGACCGATTCACCTGCACCGACCGGTCCGCCGGCAGATAAGCTAGGAAAGTTTGCAGCAGTGGTGCTGGCGGATACCGAGGACACGTGGCAAGACCTGATGCCGAAACTCGGGCGGTCCTATGAAGAACCCCGGCTGGTTCTTTTTACCGATTCAGTCCGCTCGGCGTGCGGTCTGGGGTCGGTGGCCACGGGCCCCTTTTATTGTCCACCGGATCGAAGAGTGTATCTCGATCTGTCTTTTTTTAAAGAACTGGCCCAGCGGTTCGGCGCACCGGGTGACTTCGCTCAAGCCTATGTCATCGCGCACGAGGTGGGCCATCATGTGCAAAATTTGCTCGGCATCGCCGAAAAAATTACCCGCCTGCAGCGTCAGGCGTCTCAGGCGGAAGGGAATGCGTTATCGGTCCGAGTGGAACTGCAAGCAGACTGCTTTGCCGGTGTGTGGGGGTATCATGCGAAGCTGGATCGAAATCTGATCGAACCGGGCGACTTTGAATCCGGCCTCCGTGCAGCGGCCGCGATCGGCGACGATCGACTTCAGCATAGGTCGAGAGGGGCGGTGCAACCCGAAACATGGACGCACGGCTCTTCAGAACAGCGCACCGCATGGCTGCGCCGCGGTCTCGAGAGCGGCGATCCAAATGCCTGCGATACTTTCAAGGAAAACCGCCTCTAACGCGGGAGATGTTTCGCAGATCACACTACGCTGTGGTCTGCAAACCATTTTAGCAAACGATTCCATCCGTTCTCTGCCTGCTCCTTGCGATAGCTCGGGCGGTAATCCGCGTGGAACCCATGAGGCGTGTCGGGATACACCACGATCTGAGAACCGCTGGATCCCTGTTTGAGCGCACTTTCCATCTGTTCGACGGTCGTGATCGGAATCCCCTTGTCATCCGCTCCGTACAAGCCTAAGACCGGTACAGTCAACGATGTTGCCACATCGATCGGATGTTGCGGCTGTAATGCACTCGGCTTTCCACTCAAGCGCCCATACCATGCCACTCCAGCTTTGACCTGTGGATTGTGCGCTGCATACAGCCACACGATACGCCCGCCCCAGCAAAAACCCGTGATGCCCAGCTTGCCGGTATCGCCCTCTCCTGACTCTTTGACCCAGGCCACTGTTGCGTCGAGGTCTGAGAGAACTTGGGCATCGGGAACCTTGGAAACCACCTTCGACACGATGTCGTCAATCTCAGTCATCTTCGCGACATCACCTTGCCGCGCGTACAATTCCGGAGCAATGGCCAGGTACCCGCGGCTCGCCAATCGCCGGCAGACGTCCTTGATGTGCTCATGCACGCCGAAAATCTCCTGCACCACGAGCACGACAGGATAAGACCGACCCTGGGCCGGCATCGCCCGATAGGCCGGCATTCGACCATCGCTCGTAGGAATCGTCACTTCGCCGACGGTCAATCCAGTTGTTGCCGTCATGATGGTCTCGGCGGAAAGTGGACGTACAGCCAACGCAAAACCCACGGCAAGTGTCGTGACTACGAATCCACGCCGAGTGAGACCAACGTCAGAAAGAGAATCGTCGGGTTGAATAGTTTCACGTGGTGATCTGTCATCTATCATTTCTCCCTCTTGATGCAGTCTGTCATTCGTAGGCTCACCAGACATACCCCACGAGGAATACACCTGCAAGGCTTTTTTTAAAGCAAGGATATTGGGCGGAGAACCGCAGAACTTTAAGAGGTAGAAATCAAGCAGGCATAATCGGTGCGATCATCCCACCGGTGTCGATTGAGCAGCGACTGAAGTCGAGGATCGAAATGATGGATCAGGTACCGGATGGCCGCCGATCACACGCTCGCGTTTACGATGGTCTTCACTTCATTGCATACGCGAAAGGTTAGATAGAGCACCGGTCCACCCGCAGCAACGGTGAGGGGACGTTTCACAAGCCAAGTCCCGGCTGGTAGTTGGCCCCACACGGTCATTCGATGGATCTCCATACTCGCTTCGTTAATGATGGCCGCGCCCTGTATGCGTTTCCATTTCACATGAACCCAGGCTCGCCGTATCCATCCCATCGTGTACCTCCTGCATTGGAATCTCCCGACACCTATTCGAAAATCGTGCCGATCGAAAGGCGTCCTGATTCCAATCATTTCGATTTCATAAATGGGGTGGAAGGGGCGACATTGGCCGAGCCTAGGCAAAAAGGATCTAGCCGGACGTTCCTCTACATCATCACAAATGCCCGCACGGTAACGTGCCGCTAACTGCGCCGTAACCCCGCCGCAATGCTAACACGATACGATGCAGTCGACTCAACACGCAAACATGGAGGTTGCGCATGCATTGTGGACGCTGCAATGGACTTATGCTGCACGATCGCTACCTTGGACTGGACGGACAACTACCTATGCTGCGATGCGCCAATTGCGGCGCGATCGTGGATGCCAAGATTCGACAACATCAATTGCGCCGTCCCGCCGACAAGGCGCGCCGACCAAGGCACCACTTTCAACGGCCCTCTCCGATGACATCGTTGTTGCTCTGTCACGACTGACGATCTGGCCACTCAAAAGGCGACTCGGCCTCTGGCCAATGTCCTCGAAGAGTGGCACGATGTCAGTTGCGCGCAAACCGTGATTGGCACACAATGGCGTATGGAATCGAGCGCCCATCGATTGCCCGACGAATCTGTGAGCATGGGTCCGCCTCCCGAGATGCCCCGAGGGCCACGCCGATTGAAAATAGCGGCCCTGCTCGTCGCCACGCTCACGGCATTCTATGCCGTGCTGGGCTTCCTGATTCTGCCTTTGTATCTGCGATCTAAGATTCCCCATGCGCTCTCGGCCCGACTCGACCGTCCCGTGACAGTGGATGATGTCCGGTTCAATCCCTTTACACTGGCACTCTCTATCAGGCATCTGGCCATCAGCGAGCGCGACAATACGCCGTTGCTGGGATTCGAGGAACTGTATGTCGACGTCGGCATTTCCTCGCTCTTGAATCGTTCGCTGACGTTCGATCAAATCCGCCTGCGCGTCCCCTACGGTTTCGTCGACATTCGTCCTGACGGCGGCGTCAATCTGCTCGACCTTCGCCTCGTTTCATCGCAGCCTCAGGGTTCCCCAGCCGATCGAGACGTTCCAGAAACTCCAGCCTCTCTTCCATCGTTGATTATTCATACGTTGGATATCGAACAAGGTGCCATAGAATTTCACGATCGCGCACGGCCCACGCCGTTCAGCGCCGATATCGTGCCGATCTCTTTGTCGCTCAAAAATTTCCGTACGTTACAGGCCGGTGACAATGCATTTGCCTTCAAAGCAGAATTCGCAGCGGGTGAGACGTTGGAATGGCATGGAACGCTTCTGATGAATCCACTGCGATCGGAGGGGCGGGTCTCTCTCGCCAATTTCAAAGTGCGGCACGCGTGGGAATACATTCAGGATCGTGTCGGTTTTGAGTTGACGGACGGCGTCCTGCACATAGAGGCGGCCTACCATGCAGAAGCTGGAACCGACGGCTTTCAGACCGCCATCTCCGACGGCACGCTCGGTCTTGAACGGATTTCCCTGTCGGAGAAAAAAACTACATCGCCTTTGATCGACCTCCCTACCTTTTGGATCAAAGGCGTTCAGGCCGATCTATTGAAGCGTCACGTGGAGGTCGGCTTGGTGCAATCCACCGGCGCTCATATTCACGCCTCGATGGGAAAAGACGGCCTGCTTAACTTTCAGCGGGTCTTCGCATCGGCACCGGCAGCCGGATCAACTTCCGCATCCGCGCCGCCGGCCGGGGATTCTTCGTCCTCTAAGCCTTGGTCGATTGCGCTCAACGAGATCAACTTAGAAAACTACGGCGTCAGCCTGGAAGATCAGAAACCCGACTCGCCGGTACAACTCGATCTAGCGGCCCTTCATCTCCATGTGAAGAACGTGATCTACCCCCCGACCGCGCTGCTCAATCTTGAGGCATCGGGTCACATCAACACGACAGGGCAGTTTTCCATAGGAGGAACTATAGGCCTTCATCCGACTACGGCCGACCTTCACGTCGAGATAGACCAATTTCCCTTGACCCCATTTCAACCCTACATCGGTCAAACGGCCTCCTTGGAAGTCCGCGATGGTTCGGCAAGTCTGAAGGGGCATCTGTTGTATGAGGCCGGCGACCAACCGACGACTCGCTTTGCAGGCGATGCCAACGTGGCGCGTTTATCGATCGTTGACTCTCAGCTTGATAAACCGCTCGTCAGGTGGGAAGACCTGCACGCCACCCGCATCGATCTGGCGCTTCCGGATCAACATGCCATCATCGGAGAAGTGCGTGCGGCCAAACTTTTCGCCGACATCGTGATCAGTGCCGATCGACAGGTAAACATCAGCACGGTTTTCGCGAAACCCAAGAAGGGCCGGACGAGCGCGGAGGAGGCCATTCCCCATGCGGAGAAAGCAGCGCCTTCACATCCACTTCCTATCAAGATCGGAACGGTGACAATCGTAGATGGGTCGGCCCATTTCGCCGATTTTTCCGTCAAACCTATTGTCGATACCGGCATCTTTGGATTAAAGGGTTCAATCAAAGGCCTGTCGTCACAAGAACAGGCCAGAGCACAGGTCTCGTTATATGGTCAAGTGGACAAGTATGCTCCGGTGACCATCGCGGGGCAGATCAATCCCCTCAGTCACCACACGTTCACCGACCTCAAGGTCTCCTTCAAAAATGTCGAACTCACGACGCTCTCGCCCTATTCCACGAAGTTTGCCGGCTATCCGATCGTCAAAGGGAAGCTTTCGATGGACCTGCGATATCTCCTCGATCGGCAACAGTTGGATGCAGACAACAATGTGGTCATCGATCAACTGACATTGGGCGACAAAATAGAAGGTCCTGACGCGACATCCCTACCGGTCAAGTTTGCGATTGCGCTTCTGAAAGACGGTCATGGTCGCATCAATATCGACCTGCCGGTGAAGGGCGACTTGAGTAACCCCGAATTTCACTATGGCAACCTCATTTGGAATGTCCTCACGAATCTCCTGACCAAAGCCGTTGCGTCGCCGTTTACCTTGATGGCGAACCTAATCGGCGGGAGCAGCGATGAATTAAGCGACGTGCCGTTTCCGGTTGGAAGCGCCGAGATGCCGACGGATAAAATCGGAAAACTCAAGGCGCTGGCAAAATCTCTAGAGGAGCGTCCGGCCCTTCAGTTGGAAGTTTCCGGCATCGCCGACCCGGCGGCAGACGGCGCCGCGCTCAGCGAGGCTAAATTGCAAAAGGAACTGGACTTGTTAAAAGACACCGCCAAAACGGGACGATCGCCGAGAGCCCAAGCCGACGAACCGGATGGTGCCGGGTTATTGCAAGCGCTCTACGTCAAAAAATTTGGCTCTCTTCCTCGACAGTCGGACGGCAAAGCGCCCGTCTCGTCGGATCACTTAAAAGCGCAATTGCTTGAGGCATTTCCGGTCGAAGAAAAGGAACTGCGACTGCTCGCCGAAGAACGCGCCAAGCAGATCCAACAGACACTCATCGATGAAGGCGGCATTCCGGCCGATCGAATTTTTCTTCTAGGCGGCAAGCTCACCGGCCGCGCTCACGACGGTACCGTGATCAGCCAACTTGGTCTCACGGCAAGCTAGATCTCTTGTGGCTTCCCGTCCGTCACCGAGTGAACATCAGTTGGAATGAGACGCCTGTCACATTGTCGCGCGCATTCCCGGATAGATTTCTGCCGTCGGGCGAAATCATAAGCGATGCTTGCCCGTTCGTTTGCATGGCCGACTGATAGGTCAACTGGAGTTCATGACCGGAGATCGAGCCCTGCCCGACCGCCGTCACACCGAGGAGTGGATTAAATTCTCGAACGGCCACGGCATTGCCGGTTTGCTGAATGACCCATGACACCCCTGTTCGGTCATGCCACGTTCCGGCAATGTTCATGTGGCGTGGAATGGCTGCGCTGCTCTCGTTCGCCTCGTCCTCAGGCGCTCTTCGAACCGGACGCGCCTCCGACCGCTTGAGTGCCTCCTCCATGTGACGCAATTTCGCTTCGAGCTCGGCTTGCCGCCGCGCCATCTCCTCCTGATCGACCTGTTTGGCGGCATCCGGATGAACAATCGGCGTCGTGCCGTGCCCTTCCCCGACAGCGGGAGGCGGCGTGTTCCCAGGTTTTGCAAATTTCACTGAACCCAGGCTACCCAAGCCTATCTCCTCAATCGTTTGACCCGTGTAAAGTGTGTACCCGACTAAGAGTGCCAGTAAGCTGCCGGGAATAATCCACAACATTTGCTTGGCCTTCCCGTCGCCCGATGTTCCACCGTCAGACCCCATTCATCATCTCCTTGTCCATAGGCTAGGCGGCGCCTCGCAGCCTGTCAAGCCTCTCGTTGCCGAACAATTTCATTGCTCGCGGGAAAGACTTGATAGAATCCATTCGTCTGCACGACCTCGATCGGCGTCTCGAAGAGCCGAGTCAGGCGCTGCGAGGTGAGGATGTCTCGCTTCTCGCCGTCGGCTACGATTGACCCCGCTTTCATGAGGACAACGCGTCCGACCTCCGGCGGAATTTCATGCACGTGGTGTGTCACAAGAATAATCGTTTTTCCTTGCCGCATCTGACGGCGAACAAGGTCGAGATACTGAAAGCACGCCCGTACATCGAGTCCGCTGGTCGGCTCGTCCAACACCAAGGCGAGCGGCTGATGAATGAGCGCGCGGCCGAGTAAAAATCGACGCTGCTCGCCGGTGGACATTTCGCAAAAGTTTCGATCGCGAAGATGACCGACGCCCAGTTCATCGATTATCTGCGCGGCGCGTGTTCGATCCCCCTCACTGAACTGCTGATGAGCATAGGTGCCGATACTCGAATAGTGGCCGGACAGCACGACGTCGATGCCGCGCACGTGATCCAGATACTGATGTTGCAGCTCGTGCGAGACAAAGCCGAGTTTCGCGCGCAGCGTCCAGACATTCCATCGGTCCTGCCCAAAAAGGCGAATATCGCTCCCTTCCCTGCGAACGGGATGGATGTCACGCGACAGCAATTTGAGCAACGTGGATTTCCCCGCGCCGTTCGGCCCGAGAATGGCCGTATGGCATCCGAGACCGATTTCGAGAGAGAGATCGCTGAAGACCTTGGTGTCGCCACGATAGACGGTGGCGTGTTGGATCTCGACAATCTTAGGGGTGTGCGCTGCCATAGAACCGAGCCGACTCGACTGCGGCGGCAAAGTGTATCCTCGTGGTCAGTCAGTGTCCAGCGTTGCCGTCGCACTGAGGGGACATTCATCCGCGATCGCACGTTGAAAATATAAACCGCGCAGCTTACTCTGTGTCCCGACATCTGCTCGCAACCTAGAGAGGCATAAGCATGTTGGCACTCCTCGTCATTTCAGCAGTCAGCGTCCTCGGCGTATTCGGATGTATGGACTCAGGACATACCGGTCGAGAGCAGGGCGCTCAGCCTCTCAAACCATCCGAATCTCCAACCGCTCACCCGTTCGAACGACGATTGGTAGATCTCAATGGAAAGCATCTGAGCATTGTGGAGGCGGGAATTGGCTACCCCATCATCTTTGTACATGGCGTGGTCACCACCAGCAATATTTTCACCAAGTATGTCGGCGCCTATTCCCCCGACTTTCGGGGAATCGCCGTAGACCTCCGCGGGTATGGAGATTCGGACAAGCCGTCGACCGGCTTCACGATCGAGCAATTCTCGAAAGACCTGATCACACTAGCCGATGCACTGCATATCGAGAAACCGGTCTGGGTCGGCGTGTCCATGGGCGGGATGATCCTCCAACGCCTTGCGCTCGATCATTCCGACCGCGTGCGAGCGCTGGTCCTGGTTTCGACGACCGATGGGGCGATGATTCTCGACAAGGATATTCCGAGCATCGGCAGGCCGCGGGATTATCGGCAGGTCTCGAAAAACATGATCGTCGAGAGCTTTCCGCCCAACACTCCCGCCACAGTCTATCAGCCCCTGCTCGACCGCATTCCTACCTGGAACGACACCGTCATCCGCGAGGCGCTGACGTCCATGTCGCAATTCAATGTCCATGGGCAACTCACGCGTATCCAGTCTCCCACCCTGATCATGGTCGGCGCAAAAGACGACGTCGCGACCCCCGCTATCGCCAAAGGCATTCAAGCGCAGATACCCGACGCTCAACTCGTCGAGTTCAATACCGGGCATTTCATGATGGCGGAAGACCCGGATCGTTTTAGAACGGTGCTCGGGGAGTTTCTTCGGAACCTCAAATAATCACGCACCATCTATCTCCTATCGATGCGTTTGAAAGGGCATCATGACACGTCGAACGGACATTCGGTTTCGTGGTCTCCTTCTAATTGCGCTTCTTCCGATTGCCTGCCAGCAGGTCATCTACCGGCACATGAACGATCCCGAGCGGGATGTCTGGCAGCGACCTGCGGCTGTGATTCAGGCACTGCAAATCCCGGCCGGCGCGCACGTCGCAGATCTGGGCGCGGGTCGAGGTTATTTTACATTTCGTTTAGCAGAAGCCGTAGGACTCAACGGTCAGGTGTACGCCGTGGATACGGAGGAGGCGAGTCTCCCGTTTATCGAGCAGGAGGCGATACAGCGAGGCGGAATGTCGCATCAGGTGCAATTGATCTTAGCGGCCCCGAATGATCGTCGACTGCCCCTCCATGGCATGGATCTAATTTTCACATGCGATACGTACCATCATCTTCCGGACCGACAAGCGTATATGGCATCGCTTGCACAATATCTTCGTCAAGACGGACGGATCGCGATTATCGATTTCGAGAAAGGCAGTTGGCTCGGCTCGCTCTTCGGTCATGCCACTTCACAAACAGCCATTCAGAAGGAAATGGAAGCGGCGGGGTATCGCCTCCTGAACAACTTTGACTTCCTCCCCAAGCAACATTTTCAGGTGTTCGCTCTGAACACACATGGGTGAGGCGCCGGTTGCACGTGATGCCTCCGACGCCTCGCGGGGTAAGGTGGGCTCATTCACTGCCGCCTGCGTCTTGATCAGTAATATCGTCGGCGGCGGAATCTTCACGGTCACCGGACTGATGGCTCGAGATCTCGGGGATCCGATTCTTATTTTAGCCATGTGGGTGGTCGGCGGGTGCCTGGCGATGGCAGCCGCCATCTCGTACAGCGAATTGCCTGCGGCGCTCCCACACGCCGGAGGCGACTACGTCTATCTCCGTCAGGCCTATGGACCGCTCATCGGATTTCTCAGCGGGTGGGTTTCTTTTACCGTCGGGTTCGGCGCGGGCATTGCGGCCGCAGCCGTGAGTTTTGCCTCTTATATGCTTCGACTCATGCCCGTCGCGGAGGAGAACAGCCCGATATTCAAGTGCATCGCACTCATCCTTATCTGGGCAATCACAGCCGTCCATGCATGGGGAACGGAAGCCGGAGGCAGATTGCAGCGCGTGCTGACGATCACGAAGGTTCTGGCCATTTTGATTTTTCTTGTCGCAGGGTTCGCGCTCGGCGACGGCCAATGGTCGCACCTCGCCGAATCCCATGCTCAGCCGGCTTCCGGTGGCGGCGCACTCATCTCGGCGCTGATCTTTGTGATGTACACCTATTTAGGATGGAACGTTGTCGGCTATATCGCCGGAGAGATCGCCGATCCGCAGCGCACCATTCCCACGATTGTGATCGGAGGCACGGCATTGGTGACGGGACTCTATCTCTTGCTCAATCTCCTCTACCTTTACGCGCTTCCGGTGAAAGCGCTCGCCGACGCACCGATCCTACCGGTTGCGGAGAAAGCGGCGGCGGCTCTATTTGGTCCGTCTGGGGCGCGGTTTGTAGCGGCCTTGCTCTGCGTCGCCATCGCCGGCGGTGTCAGCGCCATGATATGGGCGGGCCCTCATGTTTATAGAGCGATGGCGCTCGACGGCGTCTTTCCGGCATTTTTCTCCGTACTCTCGACACACACCGGTGTTCCGCTGCGCGCGTCGCTGCTGCAAGGTCTGTGGGTCTCGCTGCTCATTCTCACCGGGACGTTTGAGCAGGTGGTTCTCTTCAGTGGATTCATCCTCTCGGCTTTCACCGCATTGGCGATCGGCGCGGTTATCGTACTGCGGCGACGCCATCCTGAACTTGCCAGACCGTTTCGCGTACCACTCTATCCTACCTTGCCGTTGCTTGCGATCAGCATTTTCCTGATAATCGTCGCAACCAGCATGGTTAAGCGACCCTTCGAATCGGCGGTCGGAATTCTCATTGTACTCACCGGTCTACCGCTATATGCGTTCTGGAAAACAGGACGAGACAGCGATCGTGAGAAGGGAACCAACACTCCGGCTTGACTTTTATCATCAGGCGGTGCACATGAATTGTACGTATGACCAAGGTCACCGAGATCCTTCACCCAAGAGGCAACCATGGCCAGTGACTCGCCCTACAACATGACCCCTGACACGTACATTAAGGAACGACTGGAGCAGTACCAAGCATGGTATGACCGTAAAGCCGTCGCTGCCAAGGCGCTCTACCTTCGTATGCGCGCCTTCTCGGTCATCGGCGGCGGTATCGTTCCGGTCTTAATCAATGTCCAACCGAACTGGAAAGTCGTCGGCATCGACGTCATTCAGCTCACGGTGACCGTGATCAGTCTCTTGGTGGTCGTCTTCGTCTCGCTCGAAAGCGTCTTTCATTATCGGGAACAGTGGAAAAATTATCGCTCAACCGAACAATCATTGGGTCATGAGCGGTTTCTCTTTCTATCCGGGGTGGGTCGTTATGCCGGTCTGGATACCGGCAAGGCCTTTAGTCTCTTTGTAGAGCGGGTTGAAGATGCCATCGCCAAAGAAAATTCTGCGACATTAAGTGTGATGACAATGGCCGCGGAAGCATCCGATCCTTCCAATAAACCGAAGGCCAACGAAACCGCATGATTTTCAGTTGCTGAAACTGAGTGAGGGGCTTCCGTCAGGCTTCGCTGGGATCGGAGTTGATTTTAGGTGAAGCCGAAGTACCGCGAGAAGCCTCGTCTCCCGTCGTCTGCGCCGGGATCGCGGGTGTGGTCGATTTGACGTCGGCATTCTGTGCGCGGTGAAGCAGGGCGTGATCCATTAACACCAGGGCGAGCATGGCTTCGGCAATGGGAGTGGCGCGAAGGCCGACGCATGGATCGTGGCGACCCTCCGTTTCGACCACGACGGGACGCCCATGCTTGTCGATCGATCGACGCGGAATCCGAATGCTCGAAGTCGGTTTAATCGCGATAGTCACCACGATGTCCTGACCGGTCGAAATACCGCCGAGAATTCCGCCGGCATGGTTGGTGACGAATCCTTCCGGGGTCAGTTCATCGCCATGCTCCGATCCGAGTTGAGCGACCGAGGCGAATCCGGCTCCAATCTCCACGCCTTTGACCGCATTGATGCTCATCAGGGCCGACGCCAAGTCGGCATCCAGCTTGTTATACACGGGACTGCCCCAACCTACCGGCACATGCTCCGCGACGGCGGTAATCTTCGCGCCGACGGAATCTCCCGACTTCCGCAAGTCATCCATAAAGGTTTCAAGTTTCGGCACCGACGCCGGATCGGCCGCGAAAAATGGATTCGTCAAAACCGCATCCCAACTCTGAAAGGGGACATGCATGTGTCCGATTTGGGAGAGATAGCCGCGAATCACGACGCCATACTTGGCGTGCAGCCATTTCTTCGCGATGGCAGCGGCCGCGACTCGTACGGCCGTTTCACGCGCGGACGAGCGTCCACCCCCACGGTAATCACGAATCCCATACTTCTGCCAATAGGTATAGTCGGCGTGGCCCGGCCGGAAGGTGTCGGCGAGATTGCCATAATCGCGGCTGCGTTGATCTTCGTTGCGAATCAGTAACGCGATCGGCGTGCCGGTCGTGGTGCCCTCAAAGAGACCGGAGAGAATTTCGACGCGATCCGATTCTTGCCGCTGCGAGACATGGCGCGAGGTGCCCGGTTTGCGGCGATCGAGCTCTTTTTGAATATCATCGATTGTCAACCTGAGTCCCGGCGGGCAACCATCGACGACACAGCCGATGGCCGGTCCGTGGCTTTCGCCGAACGACGTGACTGAAAAGAGTGTGCCGAACGTATTCCCAGCCATCAGCTAGGGATGAAGAGAATCAGAATGAATTGCGTGGGCGCACCTATTCAATGATATCCACCTTGATGTGAAGTTCCTTCAACTGCGCCGCATCGACTTGCGACGGGGCCTCGGTCATCAAGCACTGCGCCTTTTGCGTCTTGGGAAACGCAATCACATCCCGAATGGAGTCGGCCCCCCCCAGCAGCATGATCAGGCGATCCAGCCCGAAGGCGATGCCGCCGTGCGGAGGAGCGCCGTAATCAAGGGCTTCCAGAAGAAATCCGAATTTGGCGTGGGCTTGGTCCTTGGTCATGCCCAGCAAATCCAAAATACGCAACTGGACCTCACTCCGATGGTTTCGAATACTTCCGCCCCCGATCTCGCTCCCGTTCATTACCATGTCATAGGCCTTGGCCCTGGCCTTCAATGGTTCACTGTCGAGCAGGGCAAGATCTTCGTCCATCGGCGCGGCAAAGGGATTATGCATGAAGATATAGCGTTGTTGTTCAGGAGAATAATCCAGAAGAGGAAACTCCGTCACCCATAACGGACGCCATGCCGTCTTGTCGATCAGATTGAGTTCCTCGCCCAGCAATAATCTAATCCGGCCCATGACATCATGTACGATGGCAGCTTTATCCGCGCCGAACAGGACCAAATCGCCGGGCTTTGCCTCGGGCAGAGCCGCAAAGAACGCCCGGGCATCAAGAAATTTCGCGATGACGGAATCGAGCTGACCGTCAGCCGTAATCTTCAGCCATGCAAGGCCCTTGGCCCCAAAACTCCTGGCGGTTTCTCCGAGCGCATCGATTCGACTCCTCGCGATGGTCCCGCCGGATTTGACGATCAACGCCTTTACGATTTTGCCCTTTGTTGCGGCTTCCCTAAAAACCTTGAACTCGCTCTGGGCTGCAAACGCGGTGACGTCATAGAGCGGCATATCGAACCGAAGGTCCGGCTTATCGGACCCATAGCGACCCATCGCCTCGGCATAGGTCATCCGTGGGAACGGTGTCGGCAGGTCCACCTTGCCGGCCTCTTTAAAGACGGAGACAATCATACGCTCCATCAGCGCCATCACCTGTTCACGATCCACAAATGACATTTCGAGATCGATCTGGGTGAATTCCGGTTGGCGGTCATTCCGCAAGTCCTCATCGCGGAAGCAGCGAGCGATCTGATAGTAACGATCCATCCCTCCGATCATCAGGACTTGTTTGAACAGTTGCGGAGATTGCGGCAATGCGAAAAAGGTCCCGGCATTCACTCGACTGGGCACAAGATAATCGCGGGCCCCTTCCGGCGTACTTTTGGTCAGAACCGGGGTTTCAATTTCCAGAAACCCTTCCCGGTTTAGAAAACTCCTGGTGGCTTGCATCACGGCATGGCGGAGCGCGAGCAAATGCTGCATCCGTGGACGGCGCAAATCCAGATAACGGTACTTCAAGCGCAAGATGTCGGTGACATCGGCGTCGTCTTCAATCACGAAGGGCGGCGTTTTGGCTTCATTCAACATTTCGATCTGCTGCACCAGCACTTCGACATCTCCGGTAGCGAGGTTCTGATTGTCCGCACCATCCGGACGGAGATTGACCAGCCCGGTCACGGCCACGACGTCCTCGCTGCCGAGTTTTTCGCCCTGCTTGTGTACGTCGGGCGCTTGTTCCGAGTTAAATACGATCTGAGTCATGCCCTGTCGATCGCGTAGATCGATAAATAGGACGCTGCCATGATCCCGGCGGCGTTGTACCCAGCCGCTGAGCGTGACGGTCTGACCAACGTGACTTCGACGCAGTTCACCGCACGTGTGCGTGCGTGCCATCACCTCGTCCTCCGTGTCGGACGTGCGGGCCGTCCTTTATTACCGGATGACGGTCGCGAGAAACGAGCATCCGGTCGTGCAGCACGCACAGACTTTCCGGTGGAGCGGATGGACTGCCCTCCGGGACGGGCTGACTGTCCTGCACTACGTACCGGGGGTTGCCCTGAACGTATCGACTGCCCTCGTGAAGACACCGGCTGCACTCCGGAACGAGTCGGCTTTCCTCTTGAAAACGTCCGTTGCGCTCCTGAGGGTGCCGATTGCCCTCTTGAACGTGCGGTGGGTCGTGCAGGATGTGCGGGTGTTCTCCGAATCGGCTTCGGCGGGCGGATTTGTGGCGGTGGTATCCCTGCCGCTTCCTGTTCCTGCCTATATTTGACGAGGGCGCGCAAAGCGTTGGCTTCGCGGTCCGTCAGATAGCGAAATTCACCGGGCTGCAGATCGCCCAGCGCCAGAGGACCGAACTTAATGCGTTTCAGCTTTAATACCGGATGGCCGACGGCCTCGAACATGCGCTTGATCTGATGCTTTCGACCTTCGTAGATCGTCACTTCGAGCCATGAGTTTTCCTCGGCCTTGCGCACCTTTTTGACCATGGCGGGAGCCGTCATCCCATCCTCTAATTCGACGCCATGCGCGAGGCGGCTGATTTCTTCATCAGCGAGCACCCCTTTGACTTTCGCAAGATAGACCTTGGCCACATGGTAGCGCGGATGCAAGAGCGCCTGCGCCAGCTCGCCGTGATTGGTCAGCAGCATGAGCCCTTCTGTATCGAAATCCAATCGTCCGACCGGAAACATGCGAAGCGTCACGCCATGCAACAGGTGGTCGATCGTCGGTCTGCCCTCAGGATCGTTGAGTGTGGAGACAATGCCCTTGGGCTTATTGAGCAGAAGATAGGCATAAGGTTCCACGGCCTTCAGATGACGTCCATCCACCTTTACATGGTCTCGCTCGGGATCGATCCGCGTCCCTAGTTCACGCACGATCTTTCCATTGATTGTCACCCGCCCCTGAGCGATCCATTCTTCTGCCTTGCGACGTGACGCAAGGCCAGAGGCGGCAATGACTTTTTGTAATCGTACTTCCACTCTTCTATCTTTCCTCTTGTAGGACCTGGGCTGGGTGAGCGCTCTGCGAGCACAAGATCATCTAGGTCAGATCCTCCTCTCTATTCCCATTCTATAGTGCTGGGCGGTTTCGAGCTGATGTCATACACGACCCGATTTACTCCCCGTACTTCATTGATGATGCGATTCGAGATTTTCCCCAACACCTCGTGCGGGAGCTTGGCCCAGTCGGCGGTCATCCCGTCCAGACTGGTGACGGCTCGAATCGCCGCAACATGCTCGTAGGTACGCTGATCGCCCATGACGCCGACGGTACGAATGGGAAGTAGCACGGCAAAGGCCTGCCACGTCTCAGCATAGAGACCGGACTGCCGAATTTCCTGTTCCACGATCGCATCGGCTTCGCGCAACATGTAGCAACGTTGCGGAGTAACCTCGCCCAGCACGCGAATCGCCAGGCCGGGGCCTGGAAATGGATGGCGCCAGACAATGTCATCGGGCAATCCCAATTCTTTGCCGAGCACGCGCACCTCATCCTTGAAGAGTTCACGTAACGGTTCCACCAGTCGCAGACGCATCTTCTTTGGGAGACCGCCGACATTATGGTGTGTCTTAATCGTAGCCGACGGACCTTTGAAGCTGACGCTTTCAATGACGTCGGGATACAGTGTGCCTTGGACGAGATAATCGGCTTTGCCCAACCGATTGGCCTCTTTTTCGAAGTTCCTGATAAAAAGACGGCCGATGATCTTTCGTTTGCGTTCGGGATTGATCACACCCTTCAAGGCGCCGAGGAATTGAGCCGATCGATCCAGGATGTGTAGGTCGAGATCGAGTTGCGCAAAACTTTTTTGCACCTTCACGCGCTCGTCTTTTCTCAGCAACCCGTTGTCGACAAAAATACAGGCAAGTTGGGACCCGATCGCGCGCTGGGTCAACGCCGCCGCTACCGACGAGTCCACCCCGCCGCTTAACGCGCAAATGACCTTACCCTTCCCGACGCGCGCCCGAATGTCCGCCACCGCCGTTTCGACATAGGAACTCATCGTCCACGTTGGCCGGCATCCACAGATATCGTGGACGAAGTTTTTCAAGATCTGCGCGCCGCAGACAGTATGGGCGACCTCGGGGTGAAACTGGAGGCAATAGATCGACCGGCCGCGAACCACCGACTTCATCGCCGCAACGGGCGAGTTATCGGTATGGGCGATGACGCGGAAGCCCTTCGGCATCCGCTCGATCCGATCGCCATGTGACATCCAAACTGTGCGCGACCGGGCCCGTATGTTTTTGAGGAGATCGGAGGTATCGTCGATCAAGAGTTCCGCACGTCCGTACTCGCGGTGCGTGGCCTTGGCGACTTCGCCCTCCAGGACATGCGTGACCAATTGCATGCCGTAACAAATACTCAAGAACGGGACGCCCAGGTCAAACAATTTTTTCGGTACCGTCGGCGCATGACGGTCGTAGACACTCGACGGACCGCCAGACAAAATAATTCCTTTGGGACCGTACGCTTTGATCTCGGCCAAGGAGGCAGTGCAGGGAAGGATCTGAGAATAGACACGGCCCTCACGGACGCGGCGCGCGATCAGCTGTGTGTACTGAGACCCAAAATCGAGGATGAGAATCCGATCATGTCGTAATTCCATGGAGACGTTATTCGTTATTGTTATTCGTTGAAGAGCAGGACGGAGCGTTGTGGCAATGGTCGGTTTTCGCGCTTAACGATTCACGATGAACGTGCCTATTCCCAGTCCGTTCGATAATTGGGCGCTTCTTTGGTAATGATGACATCGTGCACATGACTTTCTTTCAGGCCCGCCAACGTTTGCCGAATAAATTTGGCATTCTTTTGAAGATCGGCAATCGTCCGGCATCCGCAATAGCCCATGCCCGATTTGACGCCACCCACCAGTTGGTAAATCACGCCGGCGAGGGTGCCTTTATATGGCACGCGGCCTTCGATGCCCTCAGGAACTAACTTGGACACGGGCCGCCCGGATTGAAAGTAGCGATCTCCTCCGCCTTTTTCCATTGCGCCGAGCGATCCCATTCCTCGATATACCTTATAGGTCCTCGCTTGATAGAGCACGGTTTCTCCCGGCGATTCTTCCGTCCCCGCCAACAGGCCGCCGATCATGACGGCGGATGCGCCCGCCGCCAAGGCTTTCGTGATGTCCCCGGAAAATTTCACTCCGCCATCCGCAATGATTGGAATCCCCGTCCCCTTCAACGCTTTGGCGCAATCCATAATAGCGGTCAACTGCGGCATGCCGGCGCCCGAGACAACGCGCGTGGTGCAAATCGATCCCGGCCCCACGCCGACCTTCACCGCATCGACACCGGCTTTCGCGAGATCCTTTGCCGCTTCCGCCGTGGCAATGTTGCCGGCCACCAATTCGAGTGTGGGATGCGAGCGCTTGATTGCTTTCACGGTATCGAGGACGCTTCGGGCATGGCCGTGCGCGGTATCGACCACCACCATGTCGATCCCGGCCTTGACGAGCAGCTCGACCCGCTCATCGACGTCCGCTCCCACACCGACAGCGGCGGCCACGCGTAACCGGCCGTGTTCATCCTTGCAGGCATGGGGATATTGAATTCGCTTTTCAATGTCTTTGATCGTGATCAGCCCTTTGAGATTGAATTGCTTATCCACCACCAACAGCTTCTCGATCCGATGTTCGTGCAGAATCTCGCGCGCTTTCTCGAGTGTGGTGCCTTCGGGCACCGTGATGAGATTGTCTTTCGTCATCACCTGCGAGACTTTGAGATCCATGCGGCTTTCGAAACGAAGATCGCGGTTCGTCAAGATCCCGACGAGCTTGCCCAGTTTCGTGACAGGAATTCCTGAAATCCGAAACTTCGACATGAGTTGCAAGGCTTCCCGAATCGTTTGATCCGGGGCGATGGTGATGGGATCGAGGATCATTCCGCTTTCGGACTTTTTAACCTTGTCGACTTCGGCTGCCTGATCGACCGGAGACAAGACACGATGGATAACCCCGATTCCACCTTCGCGAGCCAATGCGATAGCCAGTCGTGATTCCGTCACGGTGTCCATGGCGGAACTCACAATAGGAATGTGGATGGCAATATGGCGAGAGACCTTCGTCTCGGTATTGGTCTCGCTCGGCAAGACTTCGGACTTGGCGGGTATGAGAATCACATCGTCGAATGTGAGCCCGAGCCGTACCTCTTCTTCCAACATACTGCTCCTTCTTTGTCCCCGGTCAAATCATCGGCGAATGCTGCCACAGCTCGGGCAAGCGGTCAAGCAACCTCGATCTACCGAGCGCGCGTTTCGCCCGCCGGAGCGTTGAGCGCCGCCACGGCCTCCGCATCTTCTTGCAATCGCTCGCTCCCTTCATCTGCGGGCATAAACTGCTGCACCCGCGTGTTGCCACTGTCCACGACGAACACGCTACCCCTCGCGTCGACTACGATGCCGTAGGGGAAATTGAACTGGCCCTCGCCGTTGCCGAACCCGCCCCACTGCGTGACGTAGTTGCCTTCACGGTCGAATTTTTGAACTCGCTGATTCCCGGTATCCGCTATGTACACATCGCCATGACTATCGACGGTGATACCCCATGGCGAACGCAATTGCCCGGCTTCCTGGGCCTGCGGACTGCTCGCATGGCCGGGACCGATGCCGCCTCCCCACTTCGTGAGTAATTGAGGCAGCACGTTCGTGCTGGTGTCGAATTTTTGAATACGATGGTTCCCCATGTCGACCACATACACCGCACCGTCCATTTGATCGACGGCGATCCCACGCGCAAAATAAAACTGCCCGTCGTTATTGCCGAAGCTGCCCCATTGCATGATGAATTCGCCGGTCATGTCGAATTTCTGTATACGGAAGTTGGCGCTATCCACTACATAGATGTAGCCGCGGACCCGATCAACGGCGATGCCCCACGGCGCGTTGAATTGCCCTTCCGCATTCCCCCGCGATCCAAATTTCATAATGTAGCCTCCCAGCTTCCCGTCGAATTTTTGTACGCGGTGATTATTCGTATCAACCACGTACACATCGCCCTTGGCATCGCAGGCAATCCCGGTGGGATTGTGGAAACTGGAGTTCGCGGTTCCGAAGCTGCCCCAGAGAATGATGAAATTCCCGTTGTTGTCGAATTTTTGGATGCGATTATTCCCATTGTCGACGACAAAGAGGCTTCCTTGTTGATCGATCGCCATGCCATACATGGGAGCAATGAACTCTCCTCCGTGCAAGAGTGACGCGCCGCGGCCTGGCTTTCCCCATTTGGAGACGCAGAGGTATCCCGACGTATTGAGGAGAATGCTGGCGCTCGCCGGCACCGACACGTTGTTGCCGACATCCTTGAACCACACATACACCGTTTTCTGCCCGTCGCCGGGCGAGAGAATGAAGGGAATCGTGGCGCCGAACTTGGTCATCGGTTCCACATCCACCCAGCCCGGGACGGTGCCGGTGGGCACCATGGGACTTTCTGAAATGAAGTAGGCGGAGACTCCCGTATCCACGTCATTGGCCGAGATCGTCACAATGACTTCGGGAGAATTGGTCATAAAGCCGCCGTGATTGATGACGGCATTAGGATTTTGCGGCGCCGTCATATCGATGAGAACCGGCGTGACCGTCACTTCATCAGAGAGCGGGCTTTCGACGCCCTCTTCAAAGACCGACGCCAACGCGTAATAATACGGCGTGTCGTTGGTCAGGCCGCTGTGCGTAAAGGGGCTCGTCACTCCTTCGATGCGCGTTCCTGTCTCGACCGTCAAATTGGGCGAGGTGTGAAAATACAGGTTGTAAGACACGGCATCGGGCACGTCCATCCAGCTTAAGACAGCTTCCGTGTCACCGGGTTTCACGACGATACTGCGAGGGGCTGGCACCTTCGTCGAGGACTCCTGCTGTTTGGTCTTGGCCTGTTGCGTCCGCTGGATTTCTTCTTCGGTGGGCACATATTTTACGATTCGATTATTTCCGCTATCAACGATATAGACGCAGCCTTCTTTATCGACCGCGATGCCATACGGGAAATTGAACTGCCCTTCCGTCACTCCCCGGTTACCCCACGAGCAGATGAACGTGCCGTTCCCGTCGAATTTTTGGATGCGATGGTTGTTGCTATCGACGACGTACACATTGCCGAGCGCATCGCAGGCGACACCCCATGGCGATTTAAATTGTCCGGGGCCGCCGCCCTCCTTTCCCCACTTGGTGAGGAAACTGCCGCGCGCGTCGAACTTTTGAATGCGATGATTGCCTTCATCGGCCACAAAGACGTTCCCGACAAAATCGATGGCCACACCGCGCGGAAAGAAAAATGCGCCGTCATAGCTCCCGTCGCGGCCCCACTTCATGATCGCCGTCCCGTCGGGCTGGTATTTTTGAATACGGGCGTTGCTGGTATCGGAAATGTAAACGTTGCCCTGATGATCAGTCGTCAGTCCCCACGGCACATCGAATTTGCCCATCTCGGCGCCCCGCCAGGCAAATCCGAACTTGCCCCACACATGCATGCAGTTGCCTTCGCTATCAAACTTCTGCACGCGATTATTTCCGCTGTCTGCAATATACACATCGCCTTCCGGACCTGCCGCCAGCCCTCGCGGATAATAGAAGAAGCCCTCCTGCGCGCTCGGTTCACCACCCCAGCGGGCCATGAATTTTCCCTCTTTATCGAATTTCTGAATGGAATGATTGTCGGTATCGGCGACGTAAATATGGCCGTCCTTGTCGATCGCAATCCCGGTGGGCGACTTGAATTCTCCATCATCGACTCCTTCTTGGCCGATGGTCATCGCTAAGAGATACGGTGATGGAATCGCAAGAACCTCGGCCGATTCCGGGCTTTCGCCCTTCGCCGTGACAACGGTCACGACATAGTGATAACACGTACCGTTGGCGAGGTCCTCATGCACGAACGGGCTGGCTGCGCCCTCGATAAGGTTTCCTTTTTCCTTCTTGACGCCCTTGATGGGATTAAAGTCGTCCGGTCCGGCGATGGGACGAGTGAGTTCCGAAAACTTTATCTGCACGCCTTTAGTGGTGAGAAAATAGATGTTATAGTACAGCGCTTCTGGAACGGGATCCCAAGTAATGAAATTGCGGCCATTTCCCGGTTTGGCCACCACGTTGGATGGCGGTGCAGGAAGCTCCTCTTCCGCCACAGAATCTCCGGCTCCCCATTCGTCGGGATTGCCTTGTGCATATAGAGCGATTCCTTTTAACAGCTGCGTATCATTTTCCCACGGCTTTTTCATGTCACCCTCTTCGAACCTTGACGCAAAAAGGTAAACCGCCTTGCTGTTCAATAAGTTAGGTCGTGCAGTCTAACAAACGGCTAAGAGGCCAGTCAAGGCAGCACAGGCCATCCTTTCGTGTCCCGCGTACAACGTGCTCGAAGGACTAACCTTTCTCTCGCGCATGCCGAAACCCACTCTCTACGTCACGAGACTATTGCCCGATCCGGTCATGGTTGAACTGTCAGACCGGTTCACGCTGACTCGCCCCCCGTCCAGTGAGTCGCCTACGCGCGGGACGATCTTGAAAGGTATCCGGGACGCCGATGCTCTCATTCCCACGCTGGCGGAGCAGATCGACACGGAATTGATGGCAGATGCCCCCCGGCTTCGTGTGATCGCTAATTATGCCGTCGGCTATAACAATATCGACGTGGCTGCCGCGCAAGCAAGAGGGATCGTCGTGACGAATACTCCGGACATCTTAACTGAAAGTACGGCCGATCTGACATGGGCTCTTATGTTGGCGGCGGCCCGGCGCATTCTCGAAGGTCATGGACTGATTCAGCAGAAAGCGTGGAAGGGCTGGGAGCCTCGACAACTCCTCGGCGCAGACGTATACGGACGAACATTGGGAATTATCGGCATGGGACGGATTGGACAGGCAGTGGCCCGACGCGCCCGCGGATTCGATATGTCGATCGTTTATTACACTCGTGGCGAAAAACAGTTCCCGGATCAGCCTTCATGGAAGCCCGTCGGATTGGATGCGGTCTTGACTCGTGCCGACTTTCTCAGTTTGCACGTGCCGTTGACAGAGGACACGCATCATCTTATTGGGGCGCGCGAGTTACGGCTCATTCGTCCGACGGCGTACCTCATCAACGTTTCACGTGGCCCCGTCGTGCATGAAGCGGCGCTGGTCGAGGCATTACAGGAGGGACGATTGGCGGGAGCCGGACTCGATGTGTACGAACACGAACCCGCGCTTCATCCCGGTCTCTTCACGCTGGCAAACGTCGTGACGTTACCGCATCTCGGGTCCGCTACGGACGTGACGCGAACCCGCATGGGCATGATGTGTTTGGAAAATGCACTCGCAGTTATGGACGGACGACCGGCGCCGAACCGGGTGGGATAGGAAGTGCTGGGGACTGAGGACTCAGTGCTGAGTCTTTCTCAGGACTCAGGACTTCCTCACGCTCGGCCAAGTTTCAAATCTTCGGCAACTTCGTGAATGAGTGCGGTTTCGATTTTATCTTGTTTTCTGAGGTAGGCTTCGAGGAGGGCATTATCGCAAATCGTATTGATGAGTCGCGGGATGCCTTTGGAATAGTGGCAGATGAGAGAGAAGGTTTCCGGTTTGAAAATTAGTTTTTGCCCCCCGGCGATCCGCAATCGATAATTCACATACGCTTCGGTGCCGGGCGAATTGAGGGCGGTCAGTTCATATCGCATCGCGACACGCTGATGTAACGGCTTATCCAGCGCGAGCACCTGATCAAGTTCGGGTAGGCCAAATAGGACGAAGGTGACGAGCTTGCGGCCGTTATTTTCGACGTTCAACAACCCCCGGAAATCTTCCATCAATTCCTGACTGCGCAGCATTTGCGCCTCGTCGATAAGTACAATCGCCTTCTTCCCCGATTCGGCGACTTCGTCTAGGCGGCGGGAAAGCTGCGTCAGCAAATCGGTTTTACTTTCGGCGGGGGTTGCAATTTCCATTTGCAGGGCAATCTTCCGTAACATCCACTCCGAGGTCACCGCCGCATGCAGCACGATCAGCAATGCCGCTTCATACTCGCCGGTCTCCAATTCCTCCAGGAAACGCGTGGCGAGCGTCGTCTTCCCCGTGCCGATGTCGCCGATGACCAGCGCGAGCCCTTTCATGTTCTCCGCCGCATACTTGAGCCGCGTGAGCGCTTCGGCGTGTTGTTGGGACTTAAAAAAGAAGCGATTGTCAATCGTGATGGAAAACGGATTTTCTTTGAGTTGGAAGAATTCGAGCAGACTCATGGGGAATCGATCACACGGTTAGAGGTAGGAAATGCGACGCTTCTTCCGCTCGGTCAAGGTAACGCCGGCGGTAGTCACCGTGGTGGGTTCTCCGGTCGTAGAGTCGTGTTCAGTCTGATGTGACGAGCGACCGCTCTTCAGTCGTTCCAAACGCATCGGCACATCAAGGAACGAGGGAATGAGAGAAAATATATTGACCGCTTTCTCCCATAACCCATCCGCTTCGTAGAGCATGCCCAATTCATATCGAATGGCCACGGACTTTTCTTGATCGCACCGTGGATCGGCAAGCACAGCTTCCAACCCTTCGATAGCCGGCTCAATCAATCCCTTTTCTTTGAGCGTCGCGGCAAGCAACGTCGCAGCATCCAGGAAACATCCCTTCCCGTTAATGGCAACCCCAAACTCTTCGATCGCCTCGTCCAGCATCTCCATATTTTTATAGGCCACGCCGAGTTCGTAATGGACATTGTATTCATGCTCGGTAATTTGTGGCGTGGTTGGAATGGGCGTGATAGGTTCGGGAGCGGGCTCCTCGACAACTATGGATTCCGATTCAACGGTGGCTTCCGTTTTAATAACGATAGATTCCATCTCATCGGGTAACGCCACGACTTCGCTGACCTTGGAAATGTCCGGTTGCATTTGCTCGGTGATCGGAGGCGGAGTCACGGGCGGCGCGACCGGCTCAACGATCAGAGACGCGGGACTGCCGGCAAATCGCAATGGTTGCTTCTCGGTTACACCGGTCTCTTGGGGAGCCGGGATATGTTTGTCCGTAGTCTGAACCATCGGCGCTTCCGATACAGGTGCCGGTGGCGCTTCCTTGTCTGTCGGAGGTGGACAGCTCCCAGCCAATCTCAACGCACTGGGTTCGACCTTTGCCTGAGTTGGCACTGCGGGTACAGATATTTCGGTGATCGGTACGTCATCGGGCTCGGGACTTTTCGCCACGGCCTGGACGACCGGCTCGGTAGTTTCTGATTCAGCGGAGGAGACGCGGGCTGGTGATGGAGTAGTGAGTGCCGCGTTGAGCTCTGCAATCATCGGACTGGACGGGTCCAAACTCGTAACCTTGGCCAACAGCTCGGTCGGCCGGTCCGGCGCCTCCGGGTCAGGATGCTGCAGCAAGGCTAAGACGGCTTTTCCATACTGGATAGCCGCCGCCGGATGATCGCCTTTGTGTTCGTACAAGCTGCCCAATAGCTCCAATAAAGCGACGCAGCCCTGGTCGGCCTTGAGATATTCAAAAATCATCGATTCCGCCAACCCATAATCCTCTGCACGAATGGCGGCTTCTGAGAGGAATTGTATTTCGCTCAAGGCCACGGCCAGTTCGCCCCGCTTCAAGTGAAGCATGGCCAAAAGCCGGCAAACTTCCGGGTCGCCGGGTTGCGTGCTCAAAAGATCGGATAGAACAGTCTCGGCCTGATCGAACTCCCCGGACTCCATTTGCCGCTGGGCTTGCTCCAATGGGCTTTCCGAACCGCCGACACGCCGTGAGAGTTCCTGCTGCACTTCTTGAAGAGCGCTTTTCGGATCCTTAAGTAAGCGTTCCGCTTTGGCATTGCCCGGATCGATTTTTATAATGGTCTTATACGCCTTGCAGGCCTGCTCGACCTGATCCTGGGCGACACATTCCTTTGCCAAATGAAAATACGCTTTGACGGCATCGTCGCGGTAATTCTCCTGAAGACAGAGCTCGGCCAGCCGCTGCCTGGCATTCAGGTTCGTCGGATCCAAGTCGACGATTTTGCGATAGACGGCTAACGCGTCCCGCGTACGGCCATCTTTTAAAAATAACTTGCTGAGCGTCAAATAGTCGGACACGGCATTGTTGACAAGACCGCGTTCTGCGTTCAGATCGCCGAGTTGCTGGTAGACGCTATAGCGGGCAGGATCCAACTTGAGGATTTTTTTATAGACGGCTATCGATTTGAGCGCTGACCCGGAGGCATGAAAGGCGGCCCCGGCTAGAAGATAGGCTTCGATGGCTTCGGAGGGAGAATTTCGCTTGATATGCAGGTCGCCGATGTTGTTATGAACGGTCCCATCGTTGGGAGACTCGGTGAGTAATTTTTTCCATTCGGCAATGGCTTTATCGAACTGGCCTTTGGCCGCCAGTTGATTGGCCGACTGCAATACTTTCCCCTTATCCGCCTCCAAGAAGCCCTCCTGACTTGCATGAAAAACTATCAATAATATGCAAGACTGTCAAGGATTTATGGGTTGGAGACAAAAAGCAGTCGTAGCGAAAGACCGCGTGCGAGTCGAAAGAAGCAGGGCCTCTAGTTGTTGACGTTGGCCCTGCTTCGTAGGCGGGAATGTTACGCGCTGACCGTCATCTTCATTACATTTGCGGCTTGCGGACCTTTGGCGCCTTGCACAATGTCGAACTCGACGCTCTCCCCTTCTTTGAGCGACTTAAAGCCGTCGCCCTGTAAGGCGGAGTAATGGACGAACACGTCCTCACCACTATCCAGTCGAATAAATCCAAACCCTTTCCGATCGTTAAACCATTTCACTGTCCCCTTACTCTTCACGCACGCCTCCTTTCCTGCTCGCCCGACAACATGGCCAGGGCATAACCGACCCAAGAAACAAAAAAGCCACAAGAAGCGTTTCGCTTCTTGTGGCCACTACAAAAAAATAAGAGTACGATGCATGTACGAACCTATAAAAACGGATGATTCTCTAGCATTTATCACGTAGCCTGTCAAGGAGTAGTTTGGGTGATGCTCCCCAGGGGGGAATAGAAAGAGGAAATATACAGAGTCCCGATTGATTCGCTATAGTGCACCCCGCAACCGGCCTTCCAGGATGATCGTTGAATAAAATCCTCGACCGCTACATCTTCGCCGAGTTATTGCCTCCCTTCCTAATCAGCGTGGGAGCCTTGTGCTTTGTGATGTTGACGAAGGAACTGCTTCGACTCGTCGAACTGTTTGTGTCCAAAGGCATCGGTATAACGGCCGTTATCAAGGTATTCTTGCATCTGCTGCCTTCTTTTTTAGTCCTCACCCTTCCTATCGCCGGCATCATCGCGTCGATCACGGCGTTCAGCCGATTGTCGTATGACAAAGAGTTGGTCGCCATGCGCGCCGCCGGCTTGAGTTTAATTCGGCTGGCATGGCCGGTGTTCATCTTCTCGTGTGCGGTGTTTGGCCTGACCTTGGTGCTTTCGCAATGGGGGCAACCGTGGACCAGCGTGTCCTTAAAGAAATTGGCGCTGAGCTTGTTGCGCGATCAACTCACTCTCGCGTTAGACAAGGGCGTCTTTAACGAACCAATGCCCCATATGGTGATTTATGTGTCAGACGGCCGCTCAACCCAAGGGGGAAGCATTTTCATTTCCGACGAGCGCAATCCAACCGACGCCCGGATTATCGTCGCCGGCGGGTACAGCCTACTCAACGATCCCGGCAGCAACCATGTCGGCATTCGCCTGCTCAACGGCACCATCCACAGTCGACCCCACGATTTCGACCAATATCAGCATATTTCGTTTTCGAGCTATGATCTGAAGCTCAGCCTTGATCCCAGCCTGTATGCGCCGGCGGAAGAGCGGCCGGCTCGGAAAGCCATCATCGAGCAACTCGATCAGTCCGACTGGCGTGATGCGACCGCCCTGCGCCGGTTAATGGAATCCTATAAGGATCTTGCCTTTCCAACCGCCGCGTTGATCTTCGGCATGCTGGGCATTCCTGTCGGAATCGTATCGAAACGTTCAGGACGGATCGGTGGGTTTACCGCCGGAGTGGCCATCATTATTGTGTATTATGTCTTGAACGTCCTGTGTGAATTTCTTGTCACGACATTATGGCTGCCCCCGTTTGCCGGAGCCTGGTTGCCCAACATCCTGTTTCTCATGACGGGTGTCGTCCTCTTTCATCGCGTCAGCCGCCGATGACCACATGACTATCTTGTTTCGATATATGACGCGCGAATACATGAAGGTGTTTGTCATGTGCTTCGCCGGACTGATGACGGTCTACCTCGTCGTGGACTTCTTTGAAAAAGTGCGCCGCTTCCTTCGATTTGACGCCGACGTGATGCACATTCTTGTCTTCTTTCTCTTACGGACACCGGCCATCGCCTTTCAGATTGCTCCACTCGCGGTGTTAATGGCGACGTTGCTGACACTGGGCATGCTCTCACGTAACCATGAAATCACGGCGATGCGAAGCTGCGGAATCAGTCTCTCACGCACGGCGCTCCCCTTCTTCGTCTGTGCCAGCCTAATTGCGCTGGTCTTGTTCAGCCTCAGCGCAGTCATCGTGCCCGTGACCAATGCGAAATCAGAATATGTCAAGACGACGCTGATCGAGAAAAAGAACCCGTTGGCAATTCTGAAAACTCTCCACCCCTGGATGCAACTGGAGAATCAGACTCTCCTCAACGTGGAAGTGATGGACCCCGACGGCGTGACGCTCCACGGGCTTCGGCTCTACCGTCTTGGTCCGAATTTTCAATTACGGGAAATCGTCGAGGCGAAGGAAGCACACTTCACGGAGAAGGGATGGGTCATGCAGGACGGTCTCAGTCGCACCCTGTTTAAAAATGGAGCCGTCAGCTCGACTACGTTTGATACCAAGCCTCTACCGCTGTCGCACAATCCGAAGGATTTTCGAGCCGGCCTCGCCGTGGAATCAGATGAGTTGACGCTGAGAAATCTGCACGCACGCATCAACCGCTTGCAGCAAGATGGCTACAATGTCACGCGGCTCCAGACCGAATATTACGGCCGGATTGCCTTTCCCTTCGTCAGCATCATCATGGCAATGGTGGGCATCGCCTTGAGCCTGAAACGAACCGGCGTGCGCGGAGGCGGCATGGCCATCGGCATCGGCCAAGCGTTGGTGATTGGATTTCTCTACTGGGCCGCCTATTCGATTGCGATCGCGCTCGGCCGCAGCGGAGTCATGGCCCCGCTGCTCGCGGGATGGCTGACCAATCTCCTATTTCTGTCATACGGCTGCTATCTCTACTTGAAGGTCAGTCATTAATACGATGCCGCGGCGAGCCGAGGTCTCATCCGGCTCCGCTTGTAGGTGGTGTGCGACTTGCGCGTTGACTGAGTGCATCGCGTAGAGTACAAGAGATTCAGCATACGGAGGTCGTTCGGCACATGGCCACACGCGTCGTTGTCACAGGGCTAGGAATCATCTCACCGATCGGCATCGGCGTCGCCGAATTTTGGAAAGCGGCGCTCGAAGGACGTTCAGGCATCTCAGCCATCACGTCCTTTGGTGATTTTCCAATGGAGACCTATCGATCGCGCGTAGCCGGCCAAATCCATCATTTCAATCCCACGCAATTTCTCGACGCGACTCGCGCGGAGCGGGTCGACCGCTATGCGCAGTTCGCCCTGGTGGCCGCCAAAGAAGCAGTCACCGACGCAGGCTTACGGATGGACCAGGAAAAGCCGCATCGTGTCGGCGTGATCGTCGGCGCCGGCATGGGCGGGATGGTGATGGGTGAACGGGAAATCACGCAACTCTACGAAAGCCGGCGACCGCACCGGGTGCACCCGAACTTTATTCCGACCATCACCCTGAATTCAGCCTCCGGCATCGTCGCGATGGCTCACGGCGCCAAAGGCCCCAATCTCACCATCTCGACCGCCTGCTCGTCCAGCGCGCATGCCTTGGGCCAAGGCCTCCAATGCATTCGGAACGGACAAGCGGATGTCGTCATTGTGGTCGGCGCGGATGCCAGCATCACCCCGTTAGTATTTGCGGGATTTTGTTCCTTACGGGCTCTTTCGACCACCTTTAATGATACGCCCGAGCGCGCGTCGCGGCCGTTCGATCGTAGCCGTGACGGATTCGTGATGGGAGAGGGCGCAGGCGCATTGATTCTGGAATCTGTTTCTCATGCCAAGAAACGCAAGGCGAGGATCTACGCCGAAGTAGCGGGATACGCCGCCACCAGCGAGGCCTATCACATGGTCATTCCCAAAGAGGATGGCCTCGAAGTCGCGAACACGATGCAATTGGCGATGGAGAATGCCGGGATCTCACCGTCTCAAGTCGACTACATTAATGCGCATGCCACCTCGACTCCGATTGGGGATGCCGTCGAAGCAAAAGCCATCCGTCACGTGTTCAAATCGAGAGCCGACCGCATAGCGATCAATGCGACGAAATCGATGGTGGGGCATACCTTGGGAGCAGCGGGCGCCATTGCGGGAACGGTCTGTGCGTTGAGCATTCAAACCGGTCAGCTTCATCCCACGATCAACTACGACGACCCGGATCCCGCTTGTGCCCTGAACGGAATTTCCTCGCACAGCCAACGGCGCACCGTGAAGGTGGCGCTCTTGAATGCCTTTGGATTCGGGAGTAATAATGCGGCGGTGGTCTTCACCCGATTTGGCTAAATGCCCATCAGAGACAATTAAAGGAACTCTATGACGCTCCCTTCGGTCTCCGAACGCATCCTGATTTCCCTCGCCGACTATGTCAAACGTGACCGGCAGACGATTACGCCGGCCTATTCCCTTCGTGACGATCTCGGGCTGGATTCGATGGCGACAATCGAACTCCTCTTCCGCATCGAAGAGGCGTTTGAAATCCAGATCCCCGATGAAGACCTGCACAAACTGGTGACGGTCGGCGATGTGATTGCCTACGTGGAGAAGAAGGTTCGACCGGCGCACTCGATACCCGCCAAGACGAAAGCACGGACAGTTTCCGCTTCCGCAAAAAAATCGACGGCCGCGAAAAAGGGCAAATAATTCGAGATGGCCGGTTTGCAGACATCCCGACGCATCCGTGTGGCCGAGATCAGTGAGGCATTTGGGGGGACGCTCATTGGTCCTGCCGATGTAACGATCACGGGCGTGTCGAGCTTGGCGGAAGCCGGCCCTGACGATTTAGGATATGTCGCATCCGAACGCTTCCTCCAGGCGGCGAAGGACTCCAAGGCGGCCGCGCTGGTTGTGGGGCGCGAGCTCGCGGATGTGTCCCGTCCGCAAATCGTCGTGAACAATCCAGCCTACGTTTTCGCGCGTATTACCGCCACCTTTTTCGTCCCACCCTTCCAGTCACGCGGCATCTCCAACCAAATCGCAGTCGGCCAATCCGTAGAAATCGGCCCGGAGTCATCCATCGGCCCATTCGTCACGCTGGGCGATCGCGCCCGCATCGGCGCCAGAGTCACACTCTACCCCGGCGTCTTTATCGGAGACGATGTCGCGATCGGCGACGACAGCGTGCTCTATCCGAATGTGACGGTGAGGGAAGGGTGTCTAATCGGCGCCCGGGTGATCATTCATAGCGGAACCGTCATCGGGAGCGACGGCTTTGGGTACGTGCAGCACGAAGGGCGGCATCACAAAATTCCCCAACTGGGTATTGTCTGTATCGAAGACGATGTGGAATTGGGAGCCAATGTCACGATCGATCGCGCCACCTTCGGGCGCACGGCGATTAAACGCGGCACGAAGGTCGATAACCTCGTGCAAATCGCTCATAACGTTTCCGTCGGCGAGCATAGCATCCTGGTCGCGCAGGTGGGTATCGCGGGCAGCACCACATTAGGGCATCATGTGATGGTCGGCGGACAGGCCGGGTTAGCCGATCATCTTGAAATCGGCAACCAAGTCATGATTGCGGCACGGTCTGGCGTGAATCGAAGTTTGACTGGAAATCAAATCGTGTCGGGCGCGCCGGTCATGCCCCATGACGTCGCGATGAAATCGATGGCTGTGATTCCTCTCCTTCCGGAACTTCGCCAGCAGATACGAGACCTCGAGCAACGAGTACGCGAACTCGAAAAGCCACGCAAGAACACACAAAGGAAAAAGAAGAACTAATCTCTCCATTTCCGTTCTCTATCACACGACGACTCGCATCTCATCCCCATAAAGCCACAAAGACCTCCGATCCCATTCACAAACTTGTCAGGTTCACGGCTTTAAGAGAACACCGGTCTGATTCATCAGGCGCAAGATGCACAGTAACGCACGTTTCAACACCCTTCGAAAGCAACGCATCTCTCAGGCTCAGCTTTGGTGAATCAGTTAAGATTAGGCGATCTCGAGTCATCGGACCACGGCCTCAATCCAAGGTCCAGGATGGAGGCCATGGCAGAATACATGACAAGAGATTGCTCTCTAGCGATTCGTCTCATAGCGTAGTGAAAGGTAGGACGCTGCTAGATGCTGCTAGTGAGTGCCATGAGGGCGGGAGGTCGAGTGAAGCCGTTCAGCCCTTAGTTCCCTATTCTCTTTTTCTAGTTCGGCCATTTTTAATTCTCGGCCGATCACGACATCTTCAAACTTTTCCAGATCGTTGATTTTATCTTGCAGTGCGGATTGCGACGCTTCAAGCTTTTTGAGCGTCTTGCGAAGCTCTGCTTCGGCTTGCTCGCGTTCGACAAGATTGGCAAGCAGCCGTTTGACTTGTCGCACGGTGTCCTTCTCTTCATTCAACCATTCGTCGGGCGGAATGTAATAGAGATTTCTGCATACGATATTCTTATACACAATGATGGGGTGCGTTTGAATCATGCCTCGGATCACCTCCGGGCTGAATCGATTCACATTATATTGACAAACGCCGATCGCATCATGGGATCGGTAAAAATCATTCAACTTAGCCTCATAGGCGAGCAATTCATGCGGTGATATCCCGGAGTCAAAATGCCATGTCATCTCGCCCGTCCCACGACAAACGGAAAAACCACTAGCCTTCGCCTGCCCGCACCCCTCTTTGAGGAATTCGATCATTTGATCAGCGTGAAAGGCCCCATTGCGCAGAAAACTCTCGCGCTTGGTCAGTAAGGCGAGACGACCGGATGCAACGGCCGTATCCACGTCCAGATTCTCTCGACGCATACGCTCCATAACGGTCTGTGTCGTGTTTTCATCGGCCACATAGATACAGTAGTCCTGTTTATCGAGTCCGGCCTTGAGAAAGGGCAATGCAGTCTGGAATTGCTCCTCAGGCGTCTCATACAGCAGACAGACATGGTCATGGACTTGGACGTTGAGAAGTGTGTCGGACACGGTTGGTCGCAAGTGTGTCATGGAAGGTCCTCCCATGAAAGAATAGGATTACCAGATATTAAAAATAAATCAATACTGTGGCAATCTTCGATGAAAGGGGATGTAGAAACGTAGAATTTATGGAGCCGGAGGCCGGGCGAACCGGCACGGGCTTTTCGGCCCATGGAATTTAAGTCCGAATATGGAGGAGTGACTATAAGCTAACCATCGGTGTTATCGGCGGCAAACAGCGACGTACGTGTCGCTACCCGCTCGATAATTTGACTCGATACTTGAGACAAGGCAGGGGCAAAGCAAACAATCAGCACAATCCCGGTTAGCCTTCCAATAAGCAGAGCATTCATCGGCTGTCCGGATTGGCCCTGAACGGAAAAGAGAGTTGTTATTTTTTTCATGGTTCCGTTCTTCTAATGCATGGCGGTCATTCCTATGTCAACAAACAACCGATTTTGGCAATCAAATCCTTAGCGAACCCATGGGAAACAGTCTCGCTTGCTGACCCACACACGGCAGCAATGTAGATCGCTTATTATTCCTTGGCGTTTGCTATTGGGGGAGTGGAATTGTTACCAGGACCCCGCCCATCACGTCTCCCTCCTTGAAATCTCTCTTTGGGCTTTGTGAATGCACATTGTGACAATCGGCACACTGCGAAGACAGAGCTTTATCGGGATAGAGTGCTTGGAAGACGCGAGCCCCGCCCTCGGTTGTCATGCCTCCATACGGAGGACCGGGATTCTCAACGATCTTCGTAAGCGCCGCTCGTTCGAACTCTGTCGTTGGGCCATTCGATTTATTTATCGGCCAACTGCTGATCAGCCGGAACCGAATCCCATTTGGTTGTTTCGCCACGAGCCGCCCCGTTTCGAGTAAAAATTGGGCGGGTAAAGGGAGTTCTCCGTCATCTTTCCAGTGTTCCGACGGGAACATAATGCCTCGCATCTGCATCCGCTCCACAATCTCAGTCGCGTAAAACGCTCGATCCGCCTCGACCACACTATGGATATAATCCGCGACAGTTTTGGGAGAGATGCACTTGGATGGATCTGTCTCCTTGCCCGCAGCAGGGAACACCCACTGACCGACTAGGCAGGTGGAGATAGTTCCAACAGCGAGTCCCACCCAAAACCCTTTCATCTTCATGATGCGTCCTCCATTTCTTTTTCGGCTTGTGGCCTAATTCACTCGTTGGCTGGATAAACTGTGCGCTCTCAACCAATACAACCGAACAGTTATGCGAGCGGTAAGACAGCCTCCCTGCCGATATGACAGTGACTCGAGCCTGTATTGGCTACCGTAAAGCCAATCCCAATAACCCCCGCCCTGACTTCAGATTGAACGATGCAATGGGAAGCATCGTGATCCTTGACCCGTGAGGCCACGACTCGTCGAAGAGGCACGGAAGGTTACAGCCATTGAATGCATGGCGTCACGAAAATGTGAAAGGGCACCTCCATCCGTTGCTGTACCTCCAGTTCCCGTTCAAACGCTCGAACGCGATCTCTGAAACTGTCCAGGCGGTCGTCGGGGACAGCTAGGAGAAGGACGCTATTCGCGCCGCCCACCCACATTGCTGACCCAGGCACCGTGCCCGTCGCTCCCTTGCCTTGTGCGCCATCAAGTCGCGTGTAGGGTAGTTGTTCATGCTCGACCCACGGGAGCACTTCCCCTTCCATCGACGTGCGGAAAACCATCATCACCATCTGCATCGTCATCCTCCCAGGTGCAGTTCATCGCTGACTGGACTTTACCAGCATTGCCATACGCGTGAGGTCAGGCCGGGACTGGACTGATTGTACAACCACGGTGAGAGAGCAAACACGGCATACGTCAAAATTACAAGCACTCCCGCGACTCAATCAGTCAGGATGCCAGTTATGTAGGTTGAAAGAGTTTGGTAATCAGGCAGGGTAAGCGTGAGAAACTCAATCCCACAGGTACGGTTAGCTTTCCAGCTGACACGGCCCTCCGTCCGAATGGTGCGGGGCGGAGCGGTAGGCAATGCCATGAGGGCCTCCAGATGGGGCACGTCGATCCACGCATCGCGAAATGTGATGCAGCAACCCGTTATCGAAAGATTAGTGACAGAGCCTCCAGCCCACGGGCCGGTGGCACGAAGGAATACTGGCACCTTGACACGTGTTCTTCTGGATTTGCGCCGATCCTTCATCGCTCCTGGTGTGTGCACCACACGTTGACTAGCAGAAGGGATGCCTAGATAGGCATCCCTGAAAATACAAGACTTAGCAGTGGACCCCATGAACAAGAGAGCGTAAACGCCCACCAGGCAATGCGCGAAACTACACTAGATTTTTAGAATGACGCTATCTTGCGCGTAGCTGCTATAAGCATTATTACCTATTTTTAAATTGACATGGAAATACTGTTGTGCCGAGTTTAATTTTTCGGTGACCTACCCTGCTGATATGAGGTGAGTCAGGTTAAAGCGCATGTCATGTAACTTATTGAATGGATGGTGTTGGAGGCCGGGCTCTACACCTACGTACTCGCGTGCACCACCGAGATGCAACTAACTGAGGTGATAGATGTTTTTGCTTGCGCATTCTTTGCGCTGTGGGAACCTGTAGCAGACCGACCCGATAATCTGTAGCACGATTGACGGCACCATGACCAAATACACGGTAGCACAAATTGTTGTGAAACCCTGGCAGCGAACGGCTATGGCTTGCCGATCCACTCCGCTATGGTCTATCTCTTTGCGTGACACGCACTCTCACACTAAGGTTTCTGCCTTTCCTTCTCATACAGCCCGCGCAGCCGTCCTGCAACGCCGACAAATGTCCTAATGTCGTCCTCATAACCAGCAAAAACCGTTTTCATTACTCCCTTATCTTTGTGAATGTGTTCGACGGCAACTTCGAGAATGCGGGCTTCATCGAGTGTTAATTCAAGGTGCATAATTCCTCCTGGCTAGTTGTTCCGTCTTCGAAATGGTGAAGACGAAGTGGTTTATTTTTGAGTACAGATCTGGGGCCGTCAGTGAGAATAGCGGCGCACCCCTTATGCTATCCGCGCCACTTTTCAAAGGCGGAGGCGGCCCCGGGGTACCAAGAGTACACGGTCAGAATAAACCCAGTTCATTTTTTTGGAAAAGCATAAAGAGTTTTAGTTGCAATCCAAACACGTGATAATGCGCTGAGTCAAAAGGATGACGACTTTCGCCCGATTGGATGGAACTGGGGGCAGGTGTAGAACTATTCGATGAGGTCGATATGCTTGCATCTCCTACCGGTGCGATTGATTAGGCGGTTTCTACGACCGGGTCTTGTATGTGCGCTCATTGTCATACTCGGGCTTATGCCTCTGTTTCATGCAGAGCCGCTTCTCGGTCGTCGCCTTCCGGCGTCCATGGAAATGCTCTACACTTTGGTCATCATTCACATCGGTCTGTTGTGATCCGCACCAAGTAGACACAGTCAGCCTGACCCCGTGAGCCCAATATCCCTTCCAAGTGACTCTGCCCCATCAAAACTCATCTGTTACGCTCAAGAATTGTGAACCGCAAATGCTGTTAAAGGTCGGTCTTCAGTTAGAGAGCCGAGGAGATATCCGTACCGGTCAAGAGCGCCGCTTCTTTTGAAGCGAACGCTAAGCAATCGCTGAGGTACTGCCCATACGTCTTCAACGCCATTCCCGCCGTCTCTGTGAGAACCGCAAGTGTTGACGGTACATCATGAAGTATTTGGTTGAGTTGGCTTTCAGTCCGGGAGGCATGCCATATACCGTGGTTGACACGATTCTGAAGAAACTGGAGCCCCTTGATAGCTTCGGACCCGAGCGCCCTGACGATTTTCGGAATGGCCCCAGCACCATACGTGAAGGCAAGACGCTCAATCTCAAACTCAATAGCGAGTTGGCAATAAGGAGTATCCGCTGAAATGATCGCCTCGTGCAGCGCCCGGTAATTGGTCACTCCAGCCGTTAAGGGTTGGCTCAACAGTTCTTCCGCATCAAGTTGCCGATCATGCTTTGCATTCCACCGATCAATGAGCCATCGGGTGTCATTGATGAACGGCACATGATGGTCTTTTTGCTCATCGGCATGCGAGACAAGGAACTCACCAGCCTTTGCGAAGCCAAGCTGTTGACATCGTTCCGCAGCCCGTCTAATCCAGCCCTCCACAGGTTCCGTCATGGCAACCCCAAGGGCGCAATATTCAATCAGGAATAGTTCGAGAACGACGGGGTCCGGCTTCATCAGAAACTGCCAGACTTCGTGTCGGGACAGCGCGAGCCGGAAGGGTTGTACGTGAGGACCATACCGGGAATGGACAAGATACACACGGTCGATCATATGCGTACCATATCCCGACGACGCCCCGTCATGATAGTGTGTAACAACACCTAGGTGTATGGGGATGCCGCATGGAGCGTATTCTCGTTATCGATGATGATGCTGTGACCTTGGGAGTCTTACCTGCACTGCTCAAGAGCCGTCTTCCGGACACCACTGTCGATACAGCTATGGATGCGGAGACCGCACTCTCGTTGGTGCGGAGTGGGCACTATCAACTCATTTTCATCGATGTTCGGATGTCGAGTGTTGATGGGCTGAGCCTCTTACGGCAGTTACGAGCAACTGCGCCAGACACACGGGTCATAATTATGACCGCACGCCTTGATGACTCGTTAGAAGCCGACACATCGCAGACAGGAGTCTATGCGTTTCTCTCAAAGCCTGTATTTCCCGATCTCGTGATCGCGAAGGCGCAAGCCGCCCTTCAGCGCACGCCATCGTGAGGCTTGGGATGCTCCAGGTTAGTGCAGACCGCCTCGTTTAACCGGTCATAGTGCCTCTTGATGGGGCACACCGGCTACGAGCGCGAGACGTCGAAACTGTCTGAGCATGCAAAACCTGCTTGGAAAGAATAGTAGGAGCTTAGACGAAACCGAAAACCGTATTGGACAGTTTGGGTCAGCCTTAAGGGGCTTCAAGAGACACCGAAGGTGAGTCAGGTAGACAACCGTGATCTAAACCGTGACCATCAACAAATATAGTGAGCGGGACCGCTCCGTGATATCTGTAAGTGATGATTTTGATGGTGCCGGAGGCCGGGCTCGAACCGGCACGGGCCTTTCGGCCCTTGGGATTTAAGTTCGACTCGGACACCGAGTTTATTGAAGCGGAACTTTACTCATCGGAAGAATATCAAGCGGCTAGCAGGTTTGACGAGTTATCAAAATAGCGATAGTCTCCCTACCCGTCTGATGGTTCCTTCACAAAACAGTTACAGCAGTTTGAGACGTACCGACATCGTCAATCAACACGGCAACGAAAGACAAACAATTAATTATGAGGGCAAGTCAAGTAGAGGCATGGGCGTTGTCCATCGTAGACAACGTTAATGAAGGGGCAGCCGATTGAGGACACCAGAGTCGAGGTTAAAGCGGTTTAGCCTTCTGATAGCAATTATGCAGCGCGTCGGATAGCAGGTCACGCGAATGCCGCTGGCGGAGAATCAATTTTGTGGCTCATTAAGAAGGCATCGTGCAAACACGGTTCTACACCGTTTGGCCGTTCATAGGGGTGGGGGGGCGATCGTGATGGTCGCCATCCTGCTGATAACCGACACATTCCGTGGCAACACCACGGTATCGCGCTGGCGTGATCCAGCGTGGCTGGCGTGGCTCGCCGTGCCGCTCTACTGGGTGCATCAGTTCGAGGAATACAGCCTGCCGGTGATCGGCATCGACTACTCAATTCAGGAAATGATATGCCAGAAGATAGGCTTTCCGCCGTACCCAGACTGTCCGATTCCGCTGGCCTTCTACCCGGTGGTGAACATCGCTCTCATGTGGTTTGGGGCGCCGCTGGCGGCGTACCTCTTCAGGCGCAACGTCCTCATCGGCCTCAGCTACCTACCAATAGGCCCAGTAAATCAAGTGAGAGCTCGACCTCGCTGAGGGCGACGAGAATCGCGGATCAACAAGAAGCTTACGGATACGACTTCCGCGAATAGAGTTATCTTTTCACGAAAGCTGGGACTGCCATAAGTCTGGTCCTTAACTTTCCTCTTGTCCTTTCTTTCTCAAGGACGGCAATGCTAATAACGCAGGCCGAGCATCAGTGCTCCAATGCCCACGGTTATCCGGAATGATGGTCTGGGCAGCCATTTCCTCGTGGAGAGGGCGAGCTGTGGTGGTGCATTTCGCTGAGGGGACGAGGCGATCTGACGCTCGGAATCCTGCTGCATCGTTTCACTTCCGGAAAACAACTCTGTGATGGCCCGCAGGAAGGGCACCAGGTCTTGCGGGCCCCGACTCGTGACCAGATTATCATCCCGTACGACCTCTTGATCCAGCCAGGTCGCCTCGGCATTGACCATATCGTCTCGCACACCAGGCCACGATGTGAGCACACGTCCTTGGAGGCACCTTGCTGAGGCAAGCACCCAGGGGCCGTGGCACAGCGACGCGATGGGCTTCCGAACTCGGGAAACTTGGGCCAATACCCCGTTATCAGCACCGCCTGGGGCCGTCGTCATCCAAAAAGCGCTCGACTGAATTCCGATAGATGTGCTTTCATCTTGTCGAAGAAGTCTTTTCCCGACTTGCCCAGTTTTGTCTTTCCTTCAATGTCATCTATCTCCGAGTAAAACTTTTTGTAGTCTTTCTTATTCCCATAACCCAACGCCTCAGCAAACTTCAGTTGCTCCCGCGCCTCATTCAGTAGCCTTGCCAACGTCTTATTGTCTTCGTCAGAGCGTCCTTCTTTTCGAGAGAGACCCTCGGCTCTCGCCAATTTCACATCTGCGCGCAAAATCGGCAAGGCTATGACATGGTCAACGGCGACCAACGTATTGAGTGCCGCCTCGAGCGCCGCCTTGGCTTCGTCGATCTTGCCTTGATCGATAAGCGGCGCCACGGCACCAATGGCAGTGGGATACGTCTGTAGCGGAACATTAATGAGGCTAATGACCATCTCGCTTGCCAAGTCACGGATCAGAAGCCGAGCCTTTTGCACTTCCCCGTCCTCGAGATTGTCCTCGGCCTGCTTCCGTGCCTTCTTGACGGCATCGAGGGTAGTGTAGACATCGTACACTGTGACATCGACGTCAATCGGCGCAAGGGCAAGATTAGGGTCACGGGCAAGTACAACATTCAGCTTTCCGCTGGCACGTTCCAGGGCCGGCAAGGCGTCCTGAGTTTTCTTCTCATCCAGCGCCCGTAAGGCATTCTTCGTCTCCGCAATAGCGGACACCGCCTCGTCAATGATCTTCTTGCGCTGTTCGTTGATGGCGGCGTGGGCCTGCGATCTGGCTTCGCCCCCCATCAATTTTCCACCTTCGTGCGCTTTCCGTCCTTCGATCGCTTTCCCTACATCCTGCGTTTTCTCTCCTTCCTGCTTCCTGTCGGATTCCGATGTCGCCTTATCAGTCACGGCATAGCAACTGCTGGATACGATAACAGTCGATGCTAATATTCCCGCCCCAACGACGAGTAAGGCGTTCACTTTCATGTTAGACCCTCCTTCCAGTTTACTGGACCGGCGTCTCTAGCGCCCGTCTCCGGCAGTGAATAGTGGATCGTCGACAGAGAGAACTGTACGCGAAGTTTAAAAGCGGTTGACCCTGCGGACAATACAGCACATCGTGTATTGTCAGCAGCAAGGAACCGTAAGAGTCCCTCTTGATACGGCCCAGCCAATAATGGCAGCCTAGTTGCAGCCACCGAGACAACGCCAATTTGGCACCAATGTGTCTCAGCAGACCTGGTTTGGCTCCTCTGATCGTCTTGGACCCGACTCGCACATCTCGGACAATACGGCGCAATCATTATCGTTCTCTATGAGGGCGGTTTCGCCAAATCCGAGACTTTATTCTCGTCATCAACCAGCAGGATGATCGGTACGCCTTCCTGCGCGTGTGCCAATTTTTCCTGCAGGTATGGCCTCACCTCGTAGATGCGATCCTTGCCATCCGGTGTCTTGATCATGACCCATCCCGGCGATCGCACGAGAGTGCCTTCGACGCGTTGGTACGGAGCTTTCGGGGGCGACTTCTTCCACTCAGCCACTTTCTGTTGAAGGACCTCGTCGCTGCCAAAGGTGGCATCGATGATTTTGTTCGCTTCATCAGTAAGAAATACCGCTGGGACGTTGACAGGAATTGCACTGACCTTCGCGCGGGCGAACGGCCGCACGGCAAAGGCTTCTTCTTTGCCCTCCTCGGTGCGGATCACCGCCCATTCCTGACCGACAGGCAGCGGTTGAGCCAAGCGGCCCCGGATGATGCGATGCCAGACCTCCTGACCGGGAATATGGTAATCCACGACGATATTTTGATCATTGACGACAATCTGCACCTGATCGCCCTTCTTTAATGGCGGGAGACCTTTCTCCGTTGTTTCCTTGAGGGCGAGAAAGCGGGGCATCAATTCGCCCGTGTTCACCTTCACCACATCACCTGAGACAGACTCCACAGTCCCCGTGAAAATCCGGTGGCCTGGCCAGAGCACCTTATAGTCCTTCGCGCCGTGGCCCGACTGAACCGACATCCCTTGGCCTGGTCCGGCCGTCTTCGTCGCGGTCTGGCCGTTCTGCGCACCTTGATTACTGTCGCCGTTCGCCGGGCCAACGATGGCAAGACAGCATACCGCCACTGCCAGCGCAAGACGCCCCGCGATGTCGAGCCACGGTCGTGTGTAAGCAGCTCTATCAGACATGATTCTCTCCTTTCTTCTCTATCATCCGCTTCAGGTTGATCAACACGTAGCCGCACATTCTGCCCGGTGCTTACTTACGGACGTCCGGCCTGGGATCCGGTATAAACCCTTCTCGATTCGGCATACGCACAAGTGGAAGTGTCCGGGCATCGATCACGGCATCTTCTTGGACAATCTTGTTCTGATACAGAAGCCACGCAATGACGGAGTACACCTCATCCGGCGTGAGCGATTGCGGTTCAGTGAACGGCATGGCGCGATAGATGTAGTCATAGAGCGTGGGGGCATAGGGCCAGTAACTCCCCACCGTCTTGAACGGCTTGGGCGTCGCCAGCGTGTTGTGACCACCCACCAACTTATCCTTCGGACCTTCGGTCCCCGTTGGGCCATGGCACATCGCACATTTGGCGGCATAGACGTCTGTTCCCTGTTTCACGGTGCCCCGCCCTGCCGGTAAGCCCTCCCCGCTCCCTGAGACGTCAATATTCCAGGCTCGCATCTCTTCTTCATTCGCCGCTCGGCCCAGTCCATAGCTTCCGTGACGCTCTTCGGCGGAGCGCGCCGTCCAGACACACATCAGAGCTATGGCAATCGTTCCAAGGCAGATGAGCGCCGTGTTACGCATAGATGTTCCGTACGCGTCCATCCCGTTCCACCTTCCAGCTTTGAATGCCGTTGTAGTGATAGGTTGAATTGGTCCCGCGAACCTTCACCAGGTCCTCATGTGTGGGTTGGACATAGCCTGTCTCGTCGGTACAGCGGGATTGCAAGATGGCTTCTTGACCGTTCCATCGCCATGGGCAGCGGAATCGAGTGTGGCATTTCGGAAGAATGGGCTCCTGAAGTTGTGCGATCTGCCACGAGCGGCCCCCATCCGTACTGACTTCGGCTTTCGTCGCGCGACCGGGGCCGCTCCATGCCAGCCCGCGAATCTCATGAAAGCCTGGCTGAATCTGCTGCTTCCCGCGCCGCACCGTCTGTGCCGTCGCATTGCCCACGCCTACAGCAGCAGATTGAAAATCTGAAAGGAGCGCTCCCAGTGCAGAGTCTGCGGATTCTTCAGCTCCGGCTCGATGATCTTAAAGGTGCGGGCAAGACCTACACTGAGGCCGCCGGCGATCTCGGGAAGCTTGGCATCAGTCTCTTCACTGTAGGCCGCATCCAGTTCAGGCGTCGGCGTCAGAGCATCCAGCGCGGACTTCAGACCAATCTGCTCGTCGATTTCCCGAAACTCGTGCATGCGCTCTTGCAACCCCTTCGGGATAGGGAGATCAAACGGTTGGATAATGTCGCGCCTATTCGCCTTCGCGTTGCCTTGGCCGCGAATGAGGAGATCCGCGATCTTCGCGTTAATGAATTCGCTGTAACGCTTCAGGTCATTCTTGTCGACGTCCAAGCCTGCCGCAACCCTAAAAAATCGTTTAAACTTCTCCACGTGCGCAACCGGCATACGTCACCTCACATCGTCGTTCTGCATGACCGCGCTGCGCCGAAGTGCACCGCAGTCATACGATGCAACCGCCCATCCGTCGCTGTGGCCCGCTAGCGAATTCGCAGTAGAATTTTGCCGAGCACGTGCCCCTCGGCAAGCCGCTCGTGCGCCTTCGCGGCCTCCTCGAGGGGATAGGCCGCCGCGATGGGTGCTCGTAGTTTCGCGTCTTCTACGGCGCGGCCCAGCCGCTCGAACTCGCGGACGCCGGAGACGGCATCGTAGGACATCATGTCGATGCCCCGACGTTTTTTCGGCTCGGGCTCGACCCCGTTCGGGTAGGCGCATCGCCCGCCTGGACGAAGCGCGTCGAGACAGCGCTCCAGCGCATCGCCGCCGGCTAGCGCGAGCAGCGCATGAACGCCGTCCGGCGCGAATTCGTGCGCGGCGGTGATGATGTCCTCCCGAGCTCGATCCACGGCCCTGTCCGCACCCAGACGGCGCACGAGGGCCACGCCGTCCTCGCCCGAGGCAATGGCAAACACTCGCGCACCTCTCAACTTGGCAAACTGCACGGCCAGCGTGCCGACGCCCCCGCTGGCACCGTGAATGATGACGGTCTCGCCCTTCTTGACATGCAGGGTGTCGTCGATGCCCTGCAGCGCGGTTAGCCCGGTGGTCGGGATCGCACCGGCCTGTTTGAGATCCAGCCGCCGGGGCATGGATCCGACTTTTTCCGCGACGACGGCGACATACTCGGCATAGAAACCGCCCTTCGGATTGTTCCAACTGTACGAATAGACCCGGTCGCCCGGCTTGAACCGGCGAATACGCGAGCCCACGGCCGCCACGGTGCCGGAGCCATCAGTGCCGAGTACGAGCGGAAAGTGCGGTTTCCCTTCCGGATACCACCCATCTCGGATGTCGGCGTCCCATGACCCCACTCCAGCCGTGTGGAGCGCGATCAGCACCTCATTCGTCTCGACTGTGGGGATCGGGAGCTCGCGGATCGTCAGCACCTCGGGAGGGCCGAAGCGATCGATCGCCGCCGCGCGCATGGTTTTCGGAATGGTTGTCATACCGCCCTCTCGCAGCCGGATCAGAAGGGATATTCGATCGGGACATGCTGGATGGAGATCCAATGCACCGTCGTAAACTCCTCGATGGACCACTGGCCATTGTAGCGCCCAAGACCGCTGTTCTTTTCTCCCCCGAACGGGCAGTTCGGCAGATCATTCACGGGGGAGTCGTTGATATGCGTCATGCCCGCCTGTAACTGCCGCGCGAACCGGTTCCCGCGCTCGACGTCACGCGTCAGCACCGCACTCGACAAGCCATACGAGGTGGCATTCGCGGCCTCCAACGCTTCATGGTCTCCACGTACTTTGATGATCGACACCACGGGTCCAAACAATTCATGCTGAGCGATAGACATATCGTTCCTCGCATCGATAAACACGTGGGGAGGAAGGATTCGTCCCTGCGGTTCACCGCCGACCACTTCGCGGGCGCCTTCCGCACGCGCTTTATCGATGTGTTGAAGAAGGCCGTGCAATTGTTCTTCATTAATGATTGGGCCAATAGCGGTATCGTCATCGGCCGGGTTGCCGACTTTTAGCCGGCGTACCCGGTCGGTGAAGCGGTCGACGAATTCGTCGTAGACCGTGGCATCAACAATGAGGCGGTTAATGGCCATGCAAATTTGACCCTGGTGCAGAAACTTGCCGAACACGGCCGTCTTGACCGCGAGATCCAGGTCCGAATCGTGAAGGACGACGCAGGGACAGTTCCCGCCCAGTTCGAGCACCACCCGCTTCAGCATCGAGCTCTCCGCGGCGAGTCCGGCAATGTGCCGGCCCACCTCCGTTGAGCCCGTGAACGAAATCACTCGGGGGGTCGGATGCCGCACGAACGCGTCGCCGATCACACTGCCTCTTGCGATGACCACGTTCAGCACACCGGGCGGGAGACCGGCCTCCTCATAGATCTTGGCGAGGAGCAATCCTCCGGTCACGGGTGTATCCGAGGCCGGCTTAATGACGACTCCGTTTCCCAGCGCTAGTGCCGGAGCGATCGAGCGGCTACACAGATGCAGCGGGAAATTCCATGGACTGATCATGCCGACCACGCCGACCGGTTGCCGGTAGACGCGGCTCTCCTTCCCGGCAATGTCGGTGGGTAAGATGGGTCCCTCGACTCGGGACGGAAAGGTCGCGGCCTCCAATGTCACGGCGTGGGCAAATCCCCACTCAATGTTCGCCTTGATGCGGGTGCTGCCAGATTCACGAATGAGCCAATCGACGATTTCTTCGCGTCGCTCCTCCATAAGGGCCGCCGCGCGCCGCAGAATAGCGGATCGTTCCGCGGGCAACATATCGTGCCACTCCGGCTGCGCAGACGCCGCCGCGCGGAACCCCTCATCCATGTCTTGCTCATTGGCCAATGGGATACGAACCAAGATTTCGTTCGTATAGGGGTCACGGTCCTCCAGGACCTGCCCCTGGCTTCCGTGACGCCACGTGCCGTTCAACAGCATGCGATCGAATCCGTCATAGTGAGCCGGTGCTGTACGTGGAGCCGTTGCCAGCGCTGCATGTGCCATCGCGTCCTCCTTCCTTCATATTCTTTCCAGGACTCAAGAACCAACTGAAGATCCGTGCACGCGTGTCGAGCCACTCAATGGGAAGCTCAAACTCTGGATTGGCAAATCCATATCCGGCCTTTCGGGTGCGCGGGCTTTTCCTGTATTCCACGTACCCGCTCCACGGCCTCGATGATCCGTTCGACTTCGTTGCGCAACGCCTCGAAAGCCGGATCGTCAAATCGCTCAAGGGGACGTCGCGCAAACTCCTCGCGAGAAAGTGTGACGTCCCCCTGGCCTTTACGGACGTCCGGAATCGGGATCGGATTCAGTGCGTCAGTCATGACTGACCGCCGTCGCTTCACGAGATGAAGACAACACCCATCACCTTTCCCTTAAATACTGGTGCACGAACTGAACGGCCATCGCCCCTTCACCAACCGCCGAGGCGACACGCTTGATTGAGCCGCCCCGCACGTCTCCGGCAGCGAACACGCCGGGACGGCTTGTCTCCAAGAGAAACGGCTGGCGCATGGCGGTCCAGTGGGCCGACTCCGAAAGGGCCGGCCCCGTCCGGATGAAATTCTTCGTGTCTTTCTCGATTTCCGGGGGAAGCCAGTCCGTCCGCGGTATCGCGCCGATGAAGCTGAACAACGCCTGTACTTTCACCGTCTTCACCTCCCCCGTCTTGGTATTCACGATCTCGACCGACCCCAGGTAGCGGTCGCCGGACATCCGCCGGACCTCCGTGTTGTGGAGCACCTCGATATTGGGCGTCTCTTCAATCCTCCGGACAAGATAGCTGGACATGTCTTTACCAAGGTCGTTTCCACGTATCACGAGATAGACCTTTCGGGTGTGCGCAGCCAGAAAGACGGCGGCTTGGCCGGCTGAGTTGCCGCCTCCCACCACCACGACGTCCGAACCCTTGCACATCTGCGCCTCGTTAAAGGTCGCGGCGTAGTACACACCGCACCCCTCGAACTGTTCGCAGCCTTCGGCAGGCAATCGCCGGTAGTCCACCCCGGTGGCGATCAGCACACACTTGGCCATCACGGTATCGCCGCCGTCGAGATGGAGCTGAGGATACGTGTGGTCAAATGTCAGGCTTGTCACGAGCGTGGCAACGGGCAGGCGGGCCCCGAATTTGCTCGCCTGCAGGACGGCGCGTTCCGCCAATTCTGCGCCCGTTATGCCCGTGGGAAAGCCCAGGTAGTTCTCGATGCGCATGCTCCGGCCGGCTTGGCCTCCGGGGCCGGTGCGTTCCAGGACGACCGTGCTGAGTCCCTCGGAAGCGCCGTACACCGCCGCCGCGAGTCCAGCCGGACCGGCTCCCACCACGACCAGGTCGTATACCGTCTGCTCCAGCGATTGACGAATACCGAGAGCCTCTGCCAGTTCGCGGTTGGAGGGGTTGCGCAGGAGCAGCTTGCGCCCCCAGGCCACAACCGGCGTGTCCGTCTCGGTGAGCCCGAACTGCTTGAGGAGTTTATTCACCTGTGGGTCAACCTCAAGGTCCAACCACGTGAACGGCACCCGATTCTTTGCGAGAAAATCCCGAATCCGGAAGGTATCCCGCGAATAGCGCGACCCGATCACGCGTAGGCCCGTGAACGATCCGGGCTGCGTGGTGAGTTGCCGCCTGGCTAAGAACGCCTGGAGAATGAGATCCCCCAGATCAGGATGATTGTTCAAAATCTGTCGCAGGGCATCGGGCGACACCTCGTAGGCTTCACACTGGCCGCGGGCAACCCCGCTGAAGAGCGAGGGACTGCCCGTCAGCTGGGAGGCTTCGCCGGTAAACTCCCCGGGCCCGTGGACCGCGATGATTTTTGGTGTGTCCCCTGACTCGTCTACAATTTCAACCGTGCCGGATTTGACGATGAAGAATTTGAAGTCGCGTGCGCCCGCCTCGAATAGCTTGTCGCCATCACGATACTTCTTGAGCGCCGTCAGCGGGCACCGTCCCAATGCGGCCATTTGGGACTCGTCGAGCTTCGGAAAAGCCACGTCGCGCAAGTCATGCTTTGCCATGGTTCATCACCTCCGGACGACACGACACGTTCTTATTACGCCTTATTACCGCAAGTACGGTTCGGCCTTCTTGGGCGCATCCAGCATGGCTTGTTCGACATAACACCAGGCCCACCGCTCGCCGGGTTCGAAGGATGCAATCACTGGATGTTCCGTCACGTGAAAGTGTTTTGTGGCGTGGCGGTTGGGCGAGCTGTCACAACACCCCACATGACCACAGCTCAGGCACAGGCGTAAATGGACCCATGGCGACCCGATTTGTAGACATTCTTCACAGCCCTCAGCGCGAGGTGGAACCGGCTTCAGCGCAGTCACATGTGGACACGTCATAACGGACCTCCCAGATGAGACCACCCATAGTCGCGACACCCATCGCCCCGTTCCCATCAATCCCGAGTCGAACCGAGAACCATGTACCCGCTAGCCGCGCTGCCATATTCGGGGTGAAAGAGAGAAATACATCGCCAACAGCGTACTCAAAACGAGGCAAGCCGTTGCACTCCCCATTCCGACGAACAGCATGATGGTGTACAAGAAGGGACCTTGTGCATATTGCCGAGTGATGGGATGCGAGGCCGCGCTTGCGTGTGGCACATGACCCTTTCGCACTCCATACCACCATAGGAGATTGAAGATGATCGCGATCACTAGAAAGGTCCCGCTGTATAGGACCGCCGCCACGCGTTGGTCAGATCGATTGAGATAGGCCGCAAGCACGGCTGTCGGAAAGGGAACCCACGCAATGGCAAGCAACAGAAGCAGGTTGATGGCGATTAACGTCTCATCCGCTGACCGGATCATCGTAAACAAACGGTGGTGATTGACCCACATCATGCCGATCGTGCAGAAACTGGTAAGAAAAGCCAGATAGGAAGGCCAGAGATTCAAAAGTGCGCGAGAGAGCCCGCCAGGCGATACATTTTGAGGCACTTTGATCTCCACAATGAGAAGCGTGATCGCAATGGCAAACACGCCATCGCTGAACGCCTCGATGCGTAACGTTTCAAATTTATCGGGGAGCATACGTCATCGCTACGAAGCCCCGCAGATTGTTCTCCTCAGACATTACCCGGGAAGCTTGGCAGCCAGCACGTCGACTTTCTCGATGCTGGGCGGCTGCACCAGCAGCTCGGACGCTTTTTTCATCAGTTCCGCCGCGACTTGGCCCGAGAGATGAGCTTGCCGCCCCGACTCGTCCGGGAACGCGTCGAAGATGCCAAACGTCGACGTCCCCATACGGATTCCGAACCAGGCGATGGTGGCCGGCTCTTTGTCGACCAGTGACAGACCGCCGGCTACAGCTGGGGAAGCGCACGCGGGCGCGGACCGAGCGGGAAGGCCGCGTCGATCCGCGCAAGCTCGGCTTCAGTCAAACGAAGGTCGCCGGCCCCCGCATTTTCCTCAGCATGTTCGGGACTGGACGCCTTTGGGATGGTGAAGGTCAATGGACGCCGGAGGAGAAATCGCAGGGCGACCTGACGAGGGGTCACGTTGTGCGCCTCTGCAATTTCCTGCAGCACACGGCCGCCCTTCGTGCGAGGACCGGGGAATTCCCCATGTCCAAACGGCGCATAGCCGACGACGGCGGCGCCATGCTGCTCGCACCACGGCATCACGCCATGCTCAATGGCGCGTTCTTGCAAATGATAGAGCACCTGATTGCAAACGAGTGGACCATCGCCGACGATCTGCCTGGCCTCTTCGAGGTCAGGCGCATCGAAGTTGCTGACGCCCCACGATAGAATCTTCCCGTCGCGCTGAAGCTGCTGGAACGCCTCGAATGTTTCCTCCAGCGGATAGTTCCCGCGCCAATGCAAGAGATAGCAGTCCAGCCGATCGGTCTTAAGGCGAGAGAGGGATCCGTCGCACGCCACAATCGTCCCATGCCGGGACGCATGGTGAGGAAGGACTTTTGAGACGAGAAACACCTCGTCGCGTCGCCCGTCAATCGCCTCGGCGACCAGTTCCTCTGCGGCGCCGTACATCTCGGCCGTGTCAATATGGGTCATGCCAAGATCGAGGCCGCGGGACAGCGCGGCGACGGCCGATGCGCGGCCACCGCTCTCGATGTACCAGGTCCCTTGACCGATGACCGCCACTTCGCGCTTCGTGGAACCAAACTGACGGCGTTCCATGGCGTCTCCTCATCCCTCAATTGTTTCCGTTAGAAATTCCTGCAACGCACAGGCATCGCCCCCGACACTACGGCGCCTCACGCAATCACTTGTTGCAGCCGTTGTGCAATATCGGATTTGGATTGCACGCCCACGATACGGTCGACCTCGAGACCTTTCTTGAGCGCCAACAGCGTCGGAATACTCCGGACATTAAACCGCCCGGCCGTGACCGGATTGTCGTCGACATTGAGTTTCGCCACCCGCATACGACCGGCCATCTCCGCCGCCAACTCGTCCAGAATCGGCGCCATCATCCGACATGGCCCGCACCACGGGGCCCACAGATCGAGCAGCACCGGCACCGGCGATCGCTCCACTTCAGCAGCAAACGTGGCATCCGTGACTGTCACTGGCTTGATAGGAACCGGCAACGGCGTCCGGCACTGGCCGCACAGAGGCCGCTGCCCCTGTTGAATCTTGTCCACCGGGAACCGGTTGGTCATGCCGCACTTCGGGCAACGAATCAATTCTGTCTCCGCCACAGTGGCACTCCGACGACCGTCCATAGGATGACGATGCAATACCTAGCGCACAACTAGCACCGAAACGTGACTTCGCTCAACCAGTCGCGTGGCTACGCTGCCCAGCAGAAATGACGCCACATTCCCCATCCCTTTGGCTCCGGCGACGATGAGATTCACCCTTCGCGTCTTCGCCATGGCGGTGAATCCTCGGCCGGACCACCCAATATCACTTCGTCCATGATCCGGTACCCGCCCTGTCACGCTTCCCCCTGCCGATGGCGAGGAGGGGCGCACGCAACATCAGCGCCACCATGCCTAGCCAGCATCACGCTCTTTCTCCCTAGTCGCCCTCTCTTGTTTCATCCTCTGAGTCTCCATGGGCTCGCTTCACTACACCGCCTAGGAGCGGGGCGAGACTCTTGCCGACGACAGGCCGTTGCTGCTCGCCGACGGGCAGAACATCATTAGTCTCTCCAGGACGTTTAGGTGGCCTTCTTCCAGATCTCCGTCGTGCTTAAGTATCATTCTGTGGTTGTTCGGATTCTGGAGGGAGCGTCATCGCTTCCGAGTCGCCATGGTCTTCATATCCGGCTGCTCCTCGTTCGCCTTGCCCCCACTCGGCTTGCCCTTTTATCTCCGCGTCACCCGCCGGGTGCGGTCCTGAGACCGGATAGACACCTGATCCCTTGACGTCTTCTTTCCTTCCCTGCCCACTGGCCTTTTTGCTCGGGTTTTTCTTGGGTGTCTTATCGGCCATCTGTTCCTCCTTTATGTCCTCGTCGTCCGTCTTGTGTCGAGAAGGCGACGATAGCTTTGGATCCATCGATGAGTTCGCGATACGCAAGGGCTCCTGCGTGGCGCTCTTCTTCCAGATGCTGTCGGATGTCCGCCGGCGTAATAGGACCTTCGGCCACGGCATAGATCTCCCGGCCTTCATGATCCACCCGAAAGGTGATGGGCATCTGCTACCTCCAAGTAGCCGGTTCGACGGAAGCGGATCCTACCTTCGCTAATCGCGCAATTGCGCGCCGATGCTCCCAGCCGATGACAATATCCTCGCTGCTTCGCCACTGATGACCTCCGCCTTGCCGCCCGAGTCAATGACCTGGCGTGCAAGCGTATCGATCAGATCCTCTAGCCGGGACAGAGCCCCATCTCACTTGGGGCACACGTGACACGTTTCCGCATACATCGCCTGACAACGGTCACACCGCCAATCGGCCTTCCGGAAACCCTTCACGTAAATGAGTCGATAGATGCGTCCTTCCTGCATCGCGAGACAACCCCGTACCGCTCATGTTCCTCAAGCGCTTC